>CETG01138981.1_pt1 | contig 93064 bp, 92 predicted proteins | sample 361471 | NCBI WGS metagenome assembly CETG01 (sample SAMEA2622696, study PRJEB7988) | marine metagenome | isolation source: saline water (ENVO:00002010), including | reverse complement strand
AGAAAAAAAAAAAAAACTTAGGGTTTTACTAAATCAATTTAAATTATTACTAACAAAAGAACTGCATATCAATGAGCAAAGAAGAGAAAGTAGCTATTATTACTGGTATAACTGGCCAAGATGGAAGCTATCTCGCTGAGCTACTTTTAGAGAAAGGATATACGGTGCATGGAATAAAAAGACGCTCAAGTAGCTTTAATACTTCTCGAATTGATCATCTTTACCAAGATCCACATGAAACAGATCCAAAGCTTATTCTTCATTATGGAGACCTGACAGATAGTACAAATCTAATAAGAATTATTCAGCAAGTTCAACCAGATGAAATTTATAATTTAGGAGCTCAAAGCCATGTTGCAGTTAGCTTTGAAACGCCAGAATATACTGCAAATTGTGATGCACTTGGAACACTAAGAATTCTTGAGGCAGTTAGGATATTGGGCTTATCAAAAAAAACTAAACTTTATCAGGCAAGTACAAGTGAACTTTATGGCCTAATCCAAGAAACTCCTCAGAAAGAAACCACACCTTTCTATCCCAGAAGTCCATATGGTGTTGCAAAGTTATATGCCTATTGGATTACCGTTAATTATCGCGAAGCTTATGGAATGTATGCATGTAATGGAATTCTTTTTAATCATGAGAGTCCAAGGAGAGGGGAAACCTTTGTAACCAGAAAAATTTCAAGGGGGTTAACAAGGATTGATGAGGGGCTTGATTCTTGTCTTTACATGGGAAACCTAGATTCAAAAAGAGATTGGGGACATGCAAGAGACTATGTTGAAATGCAATGGTTAATGCTGCAACAGGAAATTCCTGAAGATTTTGTTATTGCTTCTGGAAGGATGGAAACTGTACGCAAATTCATAGAGATTACGGCCCATCTCCTCCAATGGAATAACAGCAAAGGGGGGCCTTCAATTATCTGGGAAGGACAGGGCGTCAATGAGATAGGTAAAAGGGCGGATACTGAGGAAATAGTAATAAAAATAGACCCTAGATACTTCAGGCCAACCGAAGTAGATCAATTATTAGGAGATCCCAGAAAAGCCAAAGAGAAACTTGGATGGGAGCCAAAAACTACCTTGGAAGAAATGATTGCAGAGATGGTTGAAGTAGACAAAGAAGAAGCTAAAAAAGAGTCTCACTTAAAGAAACAAGGTTTTTCAATTAAAGGCTCTATGGAATCCCCTCCAACATATAAATTCTAATGTCAAAGAAAATTTTACTTAGTGATCGAATTTTTATAGCCGGTTCTACTGGAATGGCTGGAAGCGCAATATATAGAAAACTTCTACAAGCTGGCTATGGGGAACTAAGCAATGGAGGGCAAATTCTTACTCCATCAAGAAAAGAACTAGATCTTCTTAATTATGAAGATGTTCAAAATTGGTTAAAAAAAAATCGGCCAACAGTAGTTGTTCTAGCTGCTGCCAAAGTTGGTGGAATACAAGCCAATTCATCAAGTCCTGCAGATTTCCTTTTAGAGAATATAAAAATTCAAACAAACGTTATTGAATCGGCCTGGAGGTTAGGAGTAAGGAGGTTGCTATTCCTTGGAAGTAGTTGTATTTATCCCAAGTATGCAGAACAACCAATTAAAGAAGAAGCTTTACTGTCAGGCGAACTAGAAGGAACTAATGAATCTTATGCGATTTCAAAAATATCGGGAATAAAGCTATGTGAATCACTTCGAATACAACATAATTTCGATGCAATATCTTTAATGCCTACAAATCTCTATGGTCCTGGCGATAACTACCATCAAACAAATAGTCACGTTCTTCCTGCCTTAATTAGAAAATTCTACGAAGCATATGAAAAGTCATTAGATTCTGTAACTTGTTGGGGTTCAGGTACTCCCTTAAGAGAATTCTTACATGTTAATGACTTGGGTGATGCAAGTGTTTTTGCTTTAGAAAAATGGGATCCAGATGCTTATGATGCCCCAAAAGATAGTAAGGGTAAGCCTCTTAATTATTTAAATATTGGAACAGGTAAAGATATTTCAATTAAATCATTAGCTGAAAAAATTGCACTAGAAGTAGGATTTTCTGGAGATATCCTATGGGATCCAAATAAACCTGATGGCACTCCAAGGAAAATGTTATCTGTAAACAGAATAAATAAACTGGGCTGGGAGGCGAAAGTATCTCTTAGTAAAGGAATTCAAAGTACAGTTAAATCCTATATTGAAGGCGTTAAGAATCAAACTATTAGGCTATAAATTATGTATAAAAAAATAAATTTATTAAGTCTTTTAACATTGATTTCAATGTCAACAATACTTGCAGAAAGTAATTTATCAGAAGGCTATAAAAAGGAGGATTTTATAAATGAAAATATTGAATCATCTAAAAATAGTAAATGGGATTCTACAAAAGAAGATAAACATTTAAATTCGGGTGAAAATAAGTCTAATTTAATTAAATGGGAGGTAGTTCCTAACTCTAAAGGATTAAAAAAAGAATCTATTAATTGGGAAAAACAAAAAGAGAATGGCGTTAAAATAGAAATTCTAAAAGCTCCTTTAAAAATCGAAGAAAGATTGTCAATTTCTCATCAAGAAGAATATAATAATCAGTTGAATTTTAATTTTTTGAATCTAGGTCCCGCATTGCCGACTGCAAACACCTTAAACGAAGGTGATCAAAGAATTTCCTTTAGCCAAGTCTCTCCAATTACTGAAGGCGCTGGAGGAGGCACAGGTAATCAAAACTATTTCCTATACCTAGATTATGGGGCAACGAATGAATTAACTTTAACTACATTTTATACTCATGCTGATGATGATTTGCATAATAATATTGACACCTTAGATCCTCAGCCAGGAAATAGATGGATTAGTTATGGTGCTGGTTTTAAATGGAAAAAAATTGACTCAAAAAATTTCAAACTTTCTTTAGCAGGTTCTATTGAAAAATGGGATGTAAAAAGTGGTGGATGTAATTTATATAATTGCGTTAAGTCATCAAAAAATATATTCAACTCTAGCTTGGATGAAGTGAGTAATAGTAATGTAATAGGTTCTATTGCATTACCAATTTCTTGGCATATATATGAACCCCTAGAAATAACTCTGGCTCCAAAGTTTATATTCTTACCAGATACTCAAGGTAATAATAATGGAAGCGGAGAATTCTACGGTAATAACTTTGGAGTTGGTCTGGGTATGACCTATAAGCCTTTCTCCAAGTTAAGTACATTTAGTTCAGCATTTATTCCATTGGGATCAGGAAATAATAGTTTTAACAATAAATTATTATTCCAAAAAAATATAATTTATACAAGTGGGATAAATTATGTTTTAGATCCCAATATAGCATTTGAGGGCTATCTCTCAAATAGCTTTGGAGGATCTCCAAGCACTGGAATATTATCTATTCCAAGTGGTAATGATATTCTTTATGGTGCCAGATTAATATATACTCCCACAAATTTAGAAATACCTAATTCTACTCAAGAATTAGAAGAGTCTGATTTTAGATTTGGAGGGATAAGTGTTTCAAGTGCAGATCAACTTAATTTTGGAGAAAAAAGAGTTAAAGCAGGTATAGATAGCAGAGGATCATTATGGTCAAGGTTGGATTGGTCAATTAGCAATTTATTTAGCGTAGATCTTTCTTCTACGAGAATTGAGCAACAATCAGATGATCCTAATCATAATTTATCTAATTCATATCATAATATTAGTGAAATAATGATTAGAGCAGGAGGGCAAGCAACATTATTTTCACAAGATAGAGGAGACTTTTTCACAAATGCTTTACGAGTTAGTGCTGGTAGAGCAAGAGGAATAGGGTGGTATTTTACTGAAATGCTAAATACATATAAAGCAACTAAAAATCTGAAATTTAATCTTAACCCTAAAATAGCTTTTAGTGGTTATGGAAATGCCGCAAGTATTGGAACTAGTATTAACTTAAAGTTAAATAAATATATTTATTTAATCCCAGAAGCTAATTTTGCCGTAAAAGAAGCGCAAGATAATTGGACATTTGCTATTAGATATATACCATTTGACTCAAAATTTATTGATATATATACAACCAACAGCCTAAACTTTATGGATGTAGGTCAACTCTTTAGGTCTGAAGATCAGAGATTTGGTATAAATATTGGTAGTATTTTTTAAAAGCCTAATAATAATCAAGAAACCAATCAATAAAATATTTTATTCCATCTTCTATTGAAGTTGAAGGAAGATAACCTATCCACTGCTCTAACTCATTCATTTCAGCACATGTAGAGATAACATCACCTTGTTGCAAAGGCTGCAAATCCTTAATGGCATTAATTCCTAAATTTTCTTCAATTAATTCAATAAATTTTAATAGCTTTATCGGACTTTTATTACCTATATTAAAAACTCTATGTGGAGCAAAAGAAGTAGCTGGGTCTGGGCTCAGGAAGTTGAAATCTTCATTAATAGTTGCAGGCTTATAAGAACAACTAATAATCCCTTTTACAACATCATTTATATAAGTAAAATCACGCTCCATAAATCCATAATTAAAAACTTTTATTGGTTTTTTATCGACTATTGATTTGGCGAAAATTATTGGTGCCATATCTGGCCTACCCCACGGACCATATACAGTAAAAAAACGTAGTCCTGTTGATGGTATGCCATATAAATGACTATAAGAATGAGCAATTAACTCATTTGACTTTTTTGTAGCAGCATAAAGGCTAATTGGATGATCTACAGAACTGTGCTCATTAAAAGGTAGTTTTTTGTTACCTCCATATACTGAACTACTTGATGCATATATAAAATTTTTTATATCATTATGCCTACAGCATTCAAGAACATTTGCAAAGCCTAGCAAATTACTTTGGATATAAGCATTAGGATTTTCTATTGAGTACCTTACACCAGCTTGTGCTGCCAAATTTATAACAATTTCGGGTGATTCTCTAGAAAAAATATTAATCATTTCATCTTTATTTTCAATTCCAATCTCATAAAAATTCCAAGAACCATTGGAGTTTAAATTAATATTTTCAATTTCTTTAAGTCTTCTTCTTTTTAATAATGGATCATAATAATCATTGAGATTATCAATACCTATAACTCTATCAGCATTAAGTAATAACTCTTGAACTAAAGCTGCTCCTATAAAACCAGCTGCTCCAGTAACAAGAATAGTTCGTTCATTAATAGTCATTATATTAGAAAATTAAGGTTTAATCATTAATAGCTTAAATAACTTCTAATTTATTTAATCTATAATAAAGGTTTAGTGGAAAATTGTTTGAAATAAAAATATTTTAATACATATTAAATAATAATATTATTCAAAATCACTTCTTAAATATTGCCTACATATATCAAGAATCCTTTTGCTTGCCATACCATCACCAAAAGGGTTCCTAGCTTGAGCCATTTGTTTGTAGGCGTTATCATCTGTCAATAACAAATCAATTTCAGAAAAAATCTTAGAAGGATTCGTTCCCACTAATTTGGATGTACCCTCAGCGATTCCCTCAGGTCTTTCAGTACTATCCCTTAAAACCAAAACAGGTTTTCCAAGAGAAGGTGCTTCTTCCTGTAAACCTCCTGAGTCAGTTAATAATATAGTTGATGCTTTTATTGCCCCAACAAATGAATCGTAATCAAGGGGTTCGCAAATAATAAATCTTGGATGATTTCCTAATAATTTATTAAAAGGTTCCCGAATCTTTTGATTAGGATGTACAGGTAGTAAAAAATATGCATCTTCATGAACCTGAAGAACTTTTTTGATACCATTTATTATTTCTATTAATTTATTACCCCAATTTTCCCTTCTATGTACAGTAGTTAAAATTAATTTTTTTTTAGTCAAATCAATTCCATCGATAATAATTGGAGGAGTTTTTTCAGCTATTAGAAGCAATGAATCAATTACAGTATTTCCAGTTATGTATATATTTTCTTTAATCCCTGATGCTAAAAGATTCTCTTTAGCCTGTAAGGTTGGAGCAAAATGTATATTAGCAATTTGAGAAATAAGCCTTCTATTAGCCTCTTCTGGGAAAGGTGCGTATAAATTATCCGTCCGTAAACCAGCCTCAACATGACCTAAAGGTATTTTCTCGTAAAAAGCTGAAAGTGCAGCAGAAAATGCTGTAGTGGTGTCTCCTTGAACAATAACTAAATCAGGTGGAAATTTCAAGAAATCGTCTCTTAATCCTTGCAGTGAAGAGCAAGTAATATGAGTCAAGCTTTGACCATGTAGCATTAGATTTAAATCATTATTTGCCTTTAAAGAAAATAATTGCATTACCGAGTCTACTATTTCTTTATGCTGACCGGTTAAAATTATTCTTTCTTCTATATCATCACAAGATATAAGTTCTAATAATAATGGTGCTAATTTAATTGCTTCAGGTCTAGTACCTATAACAATAGAAATCTTAAGCATTTTATTCATTTATGCTATTAAGTCTTTTGTAGAACTGGCGTACTGTATCTTCTCTAATGTATTTAGAAGATATAATATCTATATTATAGTTCGAGATTTCCCTAAATCTATTTTCAGAAATTATTTCTTTTATAGATTTAATAAGTTGACTTGGTTTTTCTGGTTCTATTATTTTATTATTATTGAATGACTTTAAAAAATCTTTTGCAGTCCCTTGACCTCCATAAATAATAAATTTACCTGTTGCTAAATACTCAAATAATTTAGAAGGTAGTGCTTTAGAGAATAATGGATTTAATTGGGCATAAAGTATATCAGTTTTCTTATAAATATTTAAGATCTCTTCCCATTGCAATCTTTTTGTTAGTGTTACATTTTTTAATTCTAATTTCCTTACCATTGATTCGATGCGATAGTAATCGCGTCCATATCCTACGAGGTTGAAATTAACAAATGGTAATTTAGATGCTGCTATAACAATAGTATCTAGTTTCTGTGCTAAGCCAAAATTACCTATATAAGATATCTCAATGTTATTTTTGTTTATGTAATGTAATCCCTTTATAGATTCAATATCTTGAAATTGTCTCTTGCCTATACCATTAGGCATAATGATCATTTCAATATTATTTATTCTTTTAAATTTTTGAAGGTAAGAGTACTCTGAGTTGTTAGTGCAAATTATCAAATTAAACAAGTTAATTTTTCTCTTAGCTATATTGGTGAATATAATTTTACTTATTCTTTGAAAGATATTTTTTTTATTCATATACTCCCAAACAATGTCTCTTATATCTAAGATAAGAAATTTATCAAATCTTTTTGCCAAAAGAAGATTGAATATTGATGGTACACTTAAAACTAAATAATCATAATTAGAAGAATATGCTAATTGAATTAATCTATAAGATGAATATGCCTCTTTCAACGCTCTAATAATATGATTCCTTGTATTATTAGTATTTATTTTTAATGATACAAAATTAACATCTCCTTTTATAAGGCTTCTATCTACATCAGTAGGACTTATAATAGTAATTTGATATTTTCTACTTAATCCTTCTTCTATTAATGGAATCAATCTATTTTTAACTGCAGGTAATTCTAATGAATCAACAACAAATGCTAATTTAATATTAGTCATATTAATTATTTTTCTTCTAATTTTAAAAGCCAATCATGAACTTCAAATATTTGATCTAGAGGAATTGGTTCTTTACCTTCTGAAGAAATAGCTTGAACAAATGAATTGGTACATAAGTTCTGGCCTTTATTCTGTTTCAAGTAGCTTATGTTTTTAAAACCGTTTATTCCCCAGCATTTTAGTTTTCTGAAATTATCAATTTGGAATATCTTTCCATCAGCAAATACCTCTAATCTTTCTTTAGGAAAAGATTTGCTCCCATTAGAAAAGTAATGAACTGTACCAATAGAACCATTATCAAATTTAATTTGAATAGTAAAGGTGTCTTCGACAGGTCCGGAATTCATAGATTTGACAATGCTCATGTCTATTATTTTGCTATCAGCTAAAAATCTGATCAAATCAACAAAATGACAAGCCTCTCCTATTAATCTACCTCCACCTATAAGTGGGTCCTGTAGCCAATGATTTTCAGGTAAACTTCCTGCATTACAGGTAAAAATGAAGGTTTTAGAAGCACTTATATTAGATAAGTGCTTCTTTATTACTTCTACTAATGGTGAAAATCTTCTATTAAAGCCAACCATCAATAGTGGCAATTTTTTTTGCTTTTGAGAAATCTCTGAATCTTTATAAAGTTTAATTAAAGAATTGAATTGTTCTCTATTAATACAAAGTGGTTTCTCAACGAATACATTTTTACCAGCCAATAAAGATCTCTTAACTAAATCACAATGAGATTCATGTCTAGTAGCAATTACAATTGTATTTATATCTTCATTATCAATAGTTGACTGAATATCAGTGCTGGCATTCATAAACTCATATTTTTTCCCAAAATGTAAAGGTCTTAAGCCATCTGGAGCGGAAATAGTATGAAATAATGCTTTATGCTTTTTAAACGCTGGAATTAACGTTCTGCAAGCATAATTACCAGAACCTATAAATGCTAAAATTGGTTTATTATTATAATATTTTAATCTCGAATTAGGTCTCAATTGAATAGATTTATTGTTTAAATCAACCTTATTTGGATATTCTAGTAATATGCCTAATGATGGTTTTCCATTTAATAATAATTCGTATGCAGAAGAAGCATCATTTATATCAAATCTATGAGAAATTAATTTTTCTGTGACTAATAATTTTTTTGATAATGCTTGAACTATCGCTTGAAAATTTCTTTGTTCTGTCCATCTTACAAAAGCGAAAGGATAATCATGACCTTTTTTTTCATACTTATCGTCATATCTACCTGGTCCATAAGAACAACTAACCTGAAAAGATAATTCTTTTTTATAAAATAAATCTCTTCTTAAATTAATTCCTGTAACACCTAACAAGACAATCCTTCCTCTTTTCCTGCAAATCTTTGCAGCTAAATTAACTGGTTCGGAGCTTTCAGTTGCAGCTGAAATAATTACACCATCAACACCTAAGAAGTTTGTTTTTTGATCACACCATGAAACAGGATCTATTACATTAGATAAATTAAGTGTCTCAATTCCGAAGGTTTTAGCCAATTCACATTTATTAGAATCAAAGTCAAATCCTAAAACTCTACATCCATTTGCTTTTAATAATTGGGCAGTTAATAAACCTATTAAGCCAAGACCGCTAACAACAAAAGTTTCTCCAAAAGTTGGGTTAGCAAGCCTAATACTTTGCAATCCAATAGAACTCATTACTGTAAATACAGCTGATTGATTTTCTACATTTTCTGGTATTAATGCGCAGAGATTACTAGGAACTAATACTATTTCAGCGTGCGGTCCATTAGAAACGACACGATCTCCAATACTAAATCCTTTAACACCTTTTCCTACTGAAATTACATTACCTACATTGTTATAGCCTAATGAAATTGGTTGATCTAATTTACTTCTAATAGCTTCAATAGTAGGGAAAACACCATCTATTTTTGCCTTTTCTATTACTTCTTTTACTTTATCAGGTTGACCTTTAGCTTTCTCGATTAAATTACTTTGAGCAAATTTTGCTAACATTCTTTCAGTTCCCGAAGATATCAGAGAACAAGAAGTACGAATAAGTAAATGATTATCTTTAACTTGTGGTATAGGCAAATCAACTACTGATGTAATTCCAGTAGTAAAAGATTGCATTAGTTGTTTCACAATTCAGAAATTTAAATCAGGTGAATTTAATCGAGGAGAAATGTCTATAAAATTTCTACACCATAATTCAATGCAGACTATAGAAAATATAGTATAAGAAGCATCTATTCGATCATCATAGTTATCTTGTAATAATTTGTGGACCTCTTTATAATTGAAAATCCCTCTAGATTTCAAACTCTGGGCCGATAGTATATCTGAAATCAATTCTTTCATCTCATTTTTAATCCACCTTCTTAAAGGAACTCCAAATCCCGTTTTTGGTCGATATATAACTTTTTTGGGTAAAATGCCTTCCATTGCTTTTTTTAAAGGCCATTTTGTTTTTAAATCTCTAATCTTGAATTTTAAGGGTATTTGATAAGAGTATTCCAAAAATTCTTTATCTAGAAATGGTACTCTTACCTCAACACCAGTAGCCATAGACATTTTATCTGTATAAAGTAAATTATGATCTGGTAAAAAGAAATTCTGTTCTAGTTGAAGCATCTTTTCTAGGTCACCAATCTCATTCGGTATACTTTCTAAGAATTCTATTAAAGGCTTATCTATATTACTGGCTGATATTTGTTTACTATATTCAGGCAAAAAAAGTCTGCTTATGTCTTCTCGACTAGTCCATCTAAAATGGTTGAGTAAACGTTCATCTCCATGCAAGCAGGAACAATCTATTAAATGTTTTAGGCGTCTAATAAAAGAATAATTAATTTTTTTATTGTATAATTTACATCTAATAAGATCTCTAAATTTAAATGGTAAATAATCTAAATAATTATAAATATTTATTGCTTGGTGTCTCCTATATCCAGTAAGGATGTCATCACCACCAGTGCCTGATAATAATACTTTTATACCTTTATTTCTAGCTAATTTAGAGATAAAAAATATATTTAAAGCAGCTGGATCAGCCAAAGGCTCATCTAGCATGGAGACCATAAAAGATAGATTTTTAATTATATCTTCTGAAGAAATATTAACTACATCTAGATTTAATTGGAAGAAATTAGCCACTTTTTTTGCATAATATATGTCATCTACAAAGCCTTCATCCTGTCCTCCCTTCAAGTCTATTGTAAAACAATTTATATTAGGTTCTTTATTACTAGCGATAGCCACTATGCTACTAGAGTCAAGGCCTCCAGAAAGGAAGGCTCCTAAAGGCGCGTCAGATATCATCTGCCTATGAACAGCTCGTTCGAGCTGTTCATAGAGATCTTTAAATTTATAGTCATACTTATTTTTTGAAGGAATATATTTTTTATGTTTTAGATTAGTAGTCTTATACCAATTATTTTTTTTAGTAACCTTTCCATCCCTAATAATCATATACTCACCAGGACTAAACTTATTTATATTATTAAATGGTGTTTCTTTTCCAGGGCTATATATATATGATAAATAACGTCCTAATGCTTTTATATTTATTTGGCCTATTTCTGGAATAAGTGTTTTAAGCGCTTTAATTTCACTAGCAAATGCAAATCCATTATTCCATATTGAGTAATACAAAGGTTTAACTCCTAAGTAATCTCTAGAAACAAGCAAATGACTCTTTTTAGCATCCCATATTGCAAAAGAAAAGATTCCATTTAACTCATTATGAAAATCCTTAAGGTCTAAATTATAAATAGAATAATATTGATATAATTTCAATATGACTTCAGTATCTGAACTGCTAAACCATTCCACCTTTAAATTTTTATTTATCTTCGCCTTTAATTCTAAGCAGTTATAAATTTCACCATTGAATACAATTGTATAGTCATCAAACTTCATAGGCTGATGTCCGCTACTTGTTAGATCTTGTATAGCTAAACGAGTATGGCCTAAACACAATCTTTTATTAATCAGTTCATCAATGCCAAAATCATCAGGTCCTCTATGAGAAAGATTAGAAATCGCAGAAGAGATATAATCCTTGATGTCCAAGCCAGAGTCATTTAATAGATATAAGCCAGCTATTCCGCACATATAAAATCTCTAATTCAAATATATTATAGTCAATTATATAAAGACTGTGCAATATACTTATAGTTTTAGATTTTAAGGTTTATTTTTTTAAAATATAATTAACAATAAATCAAAGATCTTATATTATTAATTCAATAAATTAATAATATAATTATAAAATATATTAGAAAATTATATTGCCTTTAAAGTCCATGATGCAGAGCAAGGCGCTTTACCTATGTGAAAAACTATTCTAGATGTTAAAATTTCCACCCCAAAATCAGGGTAGAAATATGCTTTTTCAAAATCAAAAGGTGCTGATGAAATTAATTTAATAAAATCATTTGGATTTTGATTATCTTTAAAATCCAATAAAATCAAAGCGGTATAAATATTATTTGATATTTGACTTGAAGCTATAACTCTAGAATCTGGTGAAAGCAATAACCTTGATCTACATTCTTGACCATTACCATTAATTACTTTGTCGACAACATGTAACATCTCTTTTTTAACTTTTATATCTCTTCTAATTATTGGATTTCCCTTAAGATGTTGATAGCCATTATTAATTGCAGACAATGAAAAAGAGTTTTTTTCAGGCAAATAACTTTCAATTTTTGTAATTGACTTGCGTCCTACTTTAAAAGATGACCAAAATTCTGATTGATCTAAATCATTTAGAGTAATGGTGTTATGAGCCTTTGTTGATTTAGAGTAGTTTCTTTTTTCTCCCTCCTCATATTCATATACACCTGGATCAACTAAAAATCTTTTTCCGCGTATAGACCATTCAATTGACAATGCATCACCTTGACCATGGGCAGGCAAGTCTAAAGGACATACAGGTCCACAATCAATAATAAAAGAAGAGTTTTTTGAAGTTAATCCATAGTAACCAGCGTTAAATAAAGACCATGGCTTAGCTGATAATGCATTATATCGATTATAAGTTTTTATATTTAATTGTTTATATGCAACATATAACAGCTTATTAGGTTCAGATGCACTATTTAATCCTCCATCTCCAAATAAACTAGTTTTACCATCTGGATGTAAACATAATTCAAGGACTTTAGTCATTCTTATTAAACATGCATTTAATAAGGGAATTGACTTTTTAATATCATGATTAACATTCTCAGTATCTTCATAACTTATTAATGATCTATGGATACATAGTAAATCTTCTAAAACCTGAATATGATATGAGAAGCTTAATTCAAAATGCATTCCATCATTTAATATTTGCTTATTTAATTCATTATTTAAAATTCGTATGGCAATTCTATTCCATTTGCTTGTTTGATCTGTTAAGAAAGTAGAATTATATCTAAATATACATCTCAAATTCTTAATTATATGATTACCTTTTATATCAAACTCTAAATTATCAATTAAATATTTTATTTGATATTGCATTGATTGTGTTATCTTATCGTTATTTAAAGAGCTAAAGGAATCGGAAGAATCATCTAAAGAAGTTAGTAAATCAATCCAATTAATAATTCTGATAGAAATAGAATAACTATTCCAACTTGGACATATATTTATACTTCTAAAGGGTTTATTTTTGTCTATCCAGTCATTAATTATAAGTAATGATTCTTTAGGGTGTAAACTAAATAAATATTCCATGTAATGTAAAGTCATTCTCTGTAGCAATGTGCTGGAACTTGATTGATAATCACTCCAATTAGTATATCTTTCTAAGCAAAATTTATATCCATTAAGATTAAGATTAATTGGTAAATGTCGTGATAAATTATTTCTTTTTATTATTGGCCCTTTTGGATGATTTTTTATAATATGTACTTGACCTTTACGGAAATAAAAAGATTTATGTGGATTCTTCGAAAATCTTATATATTGTATTCTTCTTTTTATTAATAAAGCAATTCTAAAATATATCTTTTCAATTGGTATGTCCTTTATAAAATATAAAAAGTTTTTAGCTCTATTTAATTGGCTATAAATCATTTAATTAGTCCACATACATCAAATACATGGTATTTTTCATAATTAATATCCTTAAAAGAAGAATGTTCTACAAGATTTACTACTAAATCCGATTTAGTTAAAACTTCATCTAATGAAAATAACTTTATTGAATCATAATTTTTTATATTTGGTTCGCATGCAATTATATTAACACCTAACCTTATCAACTCTTTAACTATATATAAGGCTGGTGATTCTCTAAGGTCATCTACATTAGGCTTAAATGTTAAACCTAGGCAACCTAAAATAGGTGCTCTATTTAATTTTAACTTTAGTTCTTCATTAAGCTTTATAAGCTCTGAAACAACCCACTTGCTTTTATTATCATTAACTAATCTTGCGGATTGAATTAAAGGGGTTATTTCTGGGAAATCTGCTGCGATAAACCAAGGATCTACAGCAATGCAATGTCCACCTACTCCACTTCCTGGTTTTAAAATATTAACCCTTGGATGCTTATTTGCTAAAGATATTAATTCAAAGCTATTAATATCTAATTGATGACAAACCAAAGATAATTCATTAGCAAAAGCAATATTTACATCTCTAAAAGCATTCTCAGTAAGTTTAACTAATTCTGCAATCTTAGATGTAGTAATTGCAAATTCTCCTTGACAAAATTGACTATAAAATTCCCTTGCTAAAATTGAAGCTTTTTCTGTCAGTCCTCCAATTACTCGATCATTATGTTCTAACTCATGTAAAATCCTTCCTGGTAAAACCCTTTCTGGACAATAAGCTATATTCAATTGATCAGTGTTAATACCAGTTAGTTCTTCTAGAATATTTGCAATTTTTTCTGTAGTACCAACTGGAGAGGTTGATTCTAATATTATTAAATTACCAGGTTCAATATAATCTGCAATAGAATGAATAGCTTTGATTATGTAACTTATATCTGGCTGTGGTAATTGATTCTCACTTAAAGTAAAGGGTGTAGGAACTGTTATTAAAAAATTATCTGCTTTTTCTACTTTATTAGTTGCACATAAATTTCCTTCTTTTACTACTTTTTCTAAGGCTTTGTCTAAATCTGCTTCTTTAATATGAGAAATCATATCATTGATCGAAGATATGATACTTTGATCTATGTCCACACCAATAACCTTGTTGCCTCTACTGGCAAGAAGGACAGCAGTAGGCAAGCCTATATAACCAAGACCTATAACACAAGTCTTTTTCAAAGGCGTTCAAATATAATTTAATCTAATATAGTACACATCGTCATTAACTTATCAAAATAAAAAATCCTTTTCATTTTAATAAAAACTTTTAAGTTTATGGGCGATAATATTTATTAAAAGTTTAAATTGCAAAAATATACTTAATTTAAAAAAAGCTTTTGTATTAAAGATATTATTAATTGCAATAAGATTAAGCTTAATCTTAGAAGAAAATATAGTATATATAACCCATTCAGGATAATCTATAAAGCTTTTATCTGACAAATAATGCTTTGAAAAATTATTAGCTATTCTAAGATCTGCAGAATCGTTTTTAGTATTATTATTATTTATAGAATAATAAGTTAATATTCGTGGAATAAAGTGAAATTTAGCTCCTTTTTTAGAAGCTCTAAGCCACAAGTCATAATCTTCCCAAGCTATAAAATCCTTAGATTCTCTTATTAAGTTCAAATCTAATATCATTTTTTTTCTAATAGTTGCAGCTGAATTGCAAATACAATTACCTGAATATATTAATTTACTAAGAGTTACATTTAATCTCTTTCTTAACAACAAAAATGGAAAATTTAAGATATAATAAAATGGAACTGGTATGATTTTATGAAAAATAATATCATACTCTAATGATTGATTAATTATATGGGTAAGCTTAGATTCATGCCACCAGTCATCTGAATCTAGAAAAGATATAAAATCAGACTTATCACTTGAATTTAAAATTCCTTTATTCCTAGACTTTGCGATAATACCTTTGTTATCTATAAACAAAACCTTTATTTTTGGATGAGTCGATATATGATTAAGATAATCTGCATCAAACCCTCCAGATTGATTATCTACTATAATACATTCCCAGTTATCATACTCTTGCTTTAATACACTTTCTACGGCCCTTTTAAGTAATACACCTTTCTTATAATTAGGGATAACAACAGAAACTAATGGTTTATATTTCATATTTTTTCATGATAAAATCTAAGTGATTTTTCTATTTCAAAGTCAAATATATCTCTATTAATTTGCTTGTTATCATATTTAATTTGGTTATTATTTGATTCGCATGAAAATTCTATAGGTATTTTTACTCCAAATAATTTTTCATATGCTTTTGCTATCCTTTCTGACAATGCGCATATAGTAGTTAATTGGTTTGAACTAACAAAAGAAATGGAGGAAGTATTTTCTATCTCTTCCGAAATTATTTGATTAACCTTATTTTTTAATATATGAAAAGGCACAAAGTCCCTTTTCATATATTTATTTGATCTTATTAATATTTTCTTATTTCTAATAGCCTGATAACAAATATCATTAAAAGCTGTTTGGCGATGTTTTTCTGATATAGAAGTTGGGGCGCAGCATATATTAGCTAATCTAAGTATATTTAAATTCTTCTTATTGTGTTCGAATATAGAATTCAAAAATCTTTCCCCACAAAATTTAGTATTAGCGTAAAAGTCAAAATTATCTGGTTCTAAAGATTCATATTTATAAGGTTCAACAATATCTTTGAAAACTCTTAAAGTTGAGAAGTAAATAAAACCTTTTATATTGGCATTCTTAGCAGCAATTCCTAGTCTTGCAGTAATTATAGAGTTTAAATTTATAGCTTCATAGGGGTTTTTCAAGCAATCTTTGTAAGGCATTGCCGCTGTGTGTATAATGTAATCTATATTGAAAAGTCTTTCTGCCAAAATATTAATATCTGGCTCAAATATATCGATATGAGGTAATTTATCTATAGTTTTACTTCTAGTAGAGTAAAAGATCTTATGATTTGTTGAAATTAATTCTTTAATAAGTCTAGATGCTAATAATCCTGAACTTCCTGTGATTAAAATATCCATGGAGCTGAACCTTTATTCCATAGATCATTTAACGTATCATTATCTCGCTTGCTATCCATACATTGCCAAAATCCATTATGTTTATAAGCACTAACTAAACAATTTTCTATTAAACGATTTAATGGTTCTCTTTCGAAAAGTTCATCATCACTTTTTATAAAATTAAATATTCTTGTATCTGCAACCATAAAGCCCCCATTAATCCATCCTTCTTTTAATTGATTTTTCTCTTCAAAGGCGGTCAATGTACTATCTTGAATACAAAGCTCACCAAATCTTGCAGGAGGCTTTACAGCAGTTACTGTCAATGCTGATTGATTAGAAAAATGTAATTTAACTAAATCATTTAAATTAACATTTGACAACCCATCACCATATGTCAATAAGAAAGTCTCATTAGGCTCAAAATAACTTTCCAATCTTTTTATTCTACCGCCAGTCATTGTATTGAGACCAGTATCAATTAAAGAAACTTCCCAATTAGGAGATGAACGATTAAAATAGTTTATTTTTCCTGTACTTAAAGAAACTTTAAAATCAGAAGTATTGTTATTTAGAGCAAGAAAATAATCCTTTATTACATTTGACTTATAGCCGAGAGCAATGAGAAATTCATTATGATTAAAATGTGAATAATAATTCATTATATGCCATATAATTGGTAATTCACCTATAGTTACCATTGGCTTTGGAATAATATTAGTAAACTCAGATAAGCGTGTTCCAAATCCACCAGCTAAAATAATTACTTTCATAAGCTAATATCGAACATTTAACTCAGTTTTTTCATGCTTAATATCACTATAACAGGCTAGCAAAGCTAAGTCATCAGATATATTTCTGATTCGAAATTCAATTTTCTTAGGTATAAATACAACAGGATACTTAATTTCTTGTATCTTTTCAGTTAAAGCAGGTGTTAATGAAATTGTGTTAATTAATGAGTCCCTAGGGTCCTTCCAATCTATTAAACAATTACCTAAAATAGAAAATATAAATAGGTTTGCTTGTTGATGTAATCTCCATCTTTTAGAGGAATTAGGAATAATTGATGTAAAATAATACTCTGAATTTTCATTATGTTTAGAAATTAATATTTCAGAGTGAGAAAATTTTATTACGTTTCCCTTATCAGCTGTTATTGACTTCAATTTAGAGACAGAAGGAAGTTGAATTGATTTCATTATTAATATGTAGAAGATATATTTTTAATTTGCTTATCTGTTAAATTTATGATCATTGAAGGATCATTGTAATAAGACCAATACCAACTAGCCGTCATTTCAATAGCTTCTTCAACAGAGATTCTTGGCTTCCATCCTAAATAGATATTAGCCTTATCACAAGAAAGTTTCAAAAGTTTTGATTCCTTTTTATTTGAATTATCATTAATTATTTCATAACTAGATGTGTCATCCCAAGAATTTGATAATTTTTTAACTACATCAATTACAGTGAGATTTGTATCTGAAGAAGGACCAAAATTAAATGATTCTCCTATACCTGCATTAGATTTAGACATTTTCATTGCTAGAAGAAGGTACCCTCCTAAAGGTTCCAGGACATGTTGCCAAGGTCGAGTAGAAGATGCACTTCTAATTAATACCTTACTAGATTTATTCCAAGCTCTTATACAATCAGGTACAATTCTATTTGGAGCCCAATCTCCTCCTCCAATAACATTTCCAGCCCTAGCCGTAGATACTTTTTTACAAGGATCTTTACAAAAAAATGAACTTTGATAAGAGGAGAAAATTTGTTCTGCTACTGCCTTTGAAGAGCTATAAGGATCTTCTCCTCCTAAAAGATCATTTTCTCTATAGCCATAAACCCACTCAACATTTCTATAACATTTATCACTTGTAATAATTACAGATGTAGTCTTAAAATCTATTTTTCTAATACATTCTAAAATATTTAATACTCCAAAAGAATTAGATTTGAATGTTTGAAATGGGTCTGAATAAGATTCAAAAACCAATGGTTGTGCTGCTAAATGAAAAATAAACTCAGGTCTTATTTCATTTATAAAGTTAAAAATACTTTTGTAATTACATATATCATCTAAAATATTCTTTTTAAAAGTATCTCTTGGAAGCAAATTGCATAAATAGCCTTTATTAGTTGGAGGTAAAGAATACCCATATACATTTGCGCCAAGAAGCTTCAACCATCTTGCAAGCCAACCACCTTTAAAACCAGTATGTCCAGTAATAACAACATTTTTATTTCTAAAAACATCTGAAAAACTCATCCTGAAAATAAAGTTAATTTAATATATATTATAGGATTTTTCATTGCTCACAAGTAATTAATTAAAATCAAATCGTAATCCATGTTTAAATAGTTAATAAGAGCCTAAGAGTTTAATATACTTTTATGCTGTTCAAAAACTTTTTTATATTCTAAGTTCATTGATTGATCAATGTTAATACTTTTGTGGTCAAACCTAAAAACTAAAAAAATGCATTCAGATTGGATTTTATTAGAATTTGCAAAATGAATAGAATTAATGCTGTGCCAGCTAATATCTCCAGGATGCAAAACAAATGAATTCCATTGTATGGGTAAATCTACAAGTTCTGAAGATGGTATATAAGAAGAAAATGCTTCTATTGAAGAAGCTGCATGCCTTAAAACGATTTGATTATGAGATACTTTCGCCCAATTTAAATAGCCAGAGTCCTTGGAAGCATTAGTTAATGGTACCAATACTTTAAAGCTTTCCTCAGAAGAAAAGCAATGGTAAAAGTTATCTTGATGTGGAGGAATAACATTACAATTCTTCCATCTTATATGTAATTCCTTTGAACTTAAATGATAATCTTCTGGCTTATATACTATTTTATCTAGTACCCTTTCAAGGTAAAGTATAAAATTATCCAAATTTATAATTTTACTAATATCCTCAACGTAAACAATTTTTGAGTTTTTATCAAAAATAATATTCTTATTTAACTCTTCTATTAACAAATCATTTTCTGTGAAAATAAGATTATTTATTTTATCTAAAATATTACTTATCTCTCTATTTGGAATAATATCTATTTCTTTACCATAGCTAATATTAGATTTGTATGGCATTCATTCTCTCCTGATAGCAGCAGCATGAAGTTGATTACTCTTATTGACAATTGGTATTATTTCTATTTCTTTATGCTTTTCGAAAATCTGAAGTGCTTTTTTGGATAGTAAATCAGGTGATTGGTATTCTATGAATTTATAAGTTAAATTAACAATATCTGTTATCTGTGATTGCCTAAACCTTCCTCTAATCAATGCTTTACGAATATCTCCATCCGTCAAAATACCTAGGACCTTGTTGTCCCCTGATACTACAATTACTCCTCGTCTACAATTGCTATCTATTACTATTAATGCCTCATTAATAGTAATAGAACTATTTACTGTATAAGGACTTAGTTTTTCTTTTTCTAAAATTAGCATGTCAGGTCTTTAACTAATAACTTTTGAGTGGTTTTATGGTTAATTAATATATTAATTAATCTTTCTGTTGAATCTCCTGAACCATATGGCGACTCACAATTCATAACTAGTTTTTGAAACTCATTATTCATCACTTTTTCTATACTTTTTTTAATGTTATTATAATCTGTATTTGTGTCAACCACATTAGCAGCTCTATGCCTTCCTTGTTGACGTCGACCAATATTAATACAAGGTATTTTAAAGAACGGAGCTTCTATTATACCTGAAGAAGAGTTCCCTATTATAAATTTACAATTTCTTAGTAAATACAGATATTTATTTCTCTCGAGGTTTCTAAATTTTTTTACTTTGCTACTAGTATATTTCTCTATTGAGTTAAATATTTCAGATGATCCAGAGTCAGAGTTAGGACATATAATAACAATATTTTTTTCTAATTCATTTAATATTTTTAAGGCATTCTCACATCCTAATTGATTGTCTACGAGATCTTCAGATACAGGATGATAAACAAAAAGAATATATTCATCCTCTATTTCTATACCCATATCAGAAAGGATTTTTTTATCTATATTATCTAAGGAATAAAGCTCATCTAATTGTGGTGCTCCAATATTATTAATTCTAAATTCTTGTTCTCCAAAAGATTTCAATCTATTTGATGCATCCTCATTTGCAGCGAGGTGAATGTGAGCATACCTTGCTATAGCATGCCTAGTCATTCCATCCACATGTCCCGAGCGTTCACCAGCTTGAATATGATAAACAGGTATATTCATATGAAAGCCACTTATTGCCCCAATAAGTTGTTCTCCTCTATCTCCAGCTAATAAAATAATATCGTACTTTTCATTTTTCAAAATATCAGCAAGACTTAACCCAAATAAAAAAAGTGATTTAAGCATTCCTACATCTGTATTACCATCTATTGTATTTTCTATTTTGTAGCGTACAGGAATATTATCCTTTTCAAACTCATCTAAGGTATACCCATGCTTTTCAAGCAAATGCATATTAGTTACTAAAACATCACATTTTATTTGACTATCTGAAGATTTTGCATGAAGTAATAAAGGCCTAATATAGCCATATTCTCCTCTTGATCCAGTAATAACAAGTATTTTTATCATTGAATATCTTCCTTAGTTATAATGGCACCAGATGGTATGTCATTGATAACCTTTTTGCCTAAATAATCAAAATAAAACTCTGATGATATTCCTTCTCCAGCTCTTAAGGTGGTTAAGTTATTTTGATCTAAAATATTGTGTTTTTCAATATTATCTTTAGCAACAAGTATTCTTCTCGCCCAACTTCTTATAGGTAATTCTGAATCAAGAACATTTTCTCTAATTCCACGAGAATCAGTTATTGCTTTTATTCCCTGAGTCAACTGCAAAAGTTGAGAGAACTCAATAGAAACTGATTGATCTGGACAAACAACATTTTTATCTAGGATGACATGTTTTTCAACTATTTTTGCACCTAATGTTACTGCCGCTAAAGAAGTATATATACTTGGAGTATGACAAGAAAATCCTATTATTAGATTAGGGAATTTTTTTATTAGAATGCTAATTGTATCTAGACATATATCCTTAGGATTTGGTGGATATTCAGAAACACAATGAAGAAAGCAAAAGTCACTATGTTTTGAAATTAAAAATTTATATGTTGTTTCTATTTCTTTCAAAGTGCTCATACCAGTAGAAAGGATCAGAGAAATATTAGATTTTACTAAATAATCTAATAATCTAAAGTCTAAAAGTTCACCCGATCCAATTTTTGCTGTATCTATTAATTTATATTTAATAAGTTCTTCTGCAGCTTCCTTACAAAAAGGAGTACATAAATAAGTTATGCCTATATGATCACAACATTTTTTCAATCTAATATGATCATCTAGACTCAAAGAACACCTGCCTAAAAAATCATATAAATCCTCATTAAAGTTATCAGACATAACTAATCCTTTTACCATCTCTTTATCTCTTATATGATGCTGAAACTTAACTACATCAGCACCAGCTTTGTATGACTCCTCTGCCATTCTAATTGCTACATCTATATTCCCTAAATGATTTTCACATGCTTCTGCAATTACAATAGGCTTTGTATCTTCTGAAATACCACCAAGTCCATTAAATTCAGACATCTGATTTTTCTATTTGAGTCCCATTATACAAAACCTTTGCTAGTTGGAATTGACTGTGGTAATCAACATCTACAAATTCTATCAAAGGAATCCTAAAAATACTATTAATAGATTCGACATTAAAAGGATCTGGTTTATTAAAAAGACGATCTTTCGATAAAATATAAATTCCTCCTGACTCGAACAAAACATTATCTGAAGCTAAATATTCCTTAGTAATTTTTTTTATAATGGTATCTTTTTCAGTGGAAATACAATCATTTATATTTATTGGTAATTCAGAAAAGGAAACTAAAAGATCTAAACTTTCTTGATTATATTTACTTATAGCTGTATTTATCGATTCAATTGAAACAAGAGGACTTGAAGGTTGCAAAACGACAATATTTTTAATTTTAATTCCAAGTTCATTTTCAGATCTATTGATACAGTATCTTAATGATTGTATCGTTTTTATCGAATCTCCACTTAATTCTTCTGGCCTTTTAAAGTAATAGTTGGTTAAATTCATTTCATACATTTTTTCAAGAAACTGATCATGATCTGTATCCAATATCGTAAATTTAATATATTTAGAAGAGTTGCTTTTACGCAAAGCTATTTCTGTGAGTGATTTGTTACCAAAAAAAGGTAAAAAGTTCTTATTCTTAAGTCTTTTACTTCCTTTTCTAGCTGGTACATATCCAATAAATTCAATCATATTTTCTCTACTATTTTTTTTAATGTATTTACCATAAATTCTATATCCAACACACTCAAACTTTCATGAAAGGGTAAGGATATCATCTGATCATAAAATAAATCAGTATTTTTTAATAAACTAAATGTATGCTCGTTAGTACTATTATAATCATTAAAAAGGTTATATCTATATAAAGGTTGGTACTGTTTAGCACACTGAATTCCTTCCTTGCACATAAATGAAAATATCTTATCGACTAAATTACTTTCTAACTTTACTCTAATTGGAAGTAAGTGATAACTTGAAGTGGAGTTGTTATTAATCCTCTGCATTTGTAGTAATTCAGATTTTTTTATAATTGAGAAGGCCTTCTCCCACTTAATTTTTCTATTTAAGTTAATATCTTCAATTTTCTTAATCAGGTATGAACCTACTATTGCTTGGAATTCGTTCATACAATAATTAGAGGGGTAAGAATCTTGATATACACGTCTTACATCTGACATGGCAGGTTTCCAATATTCTGATGTGTAAATATCATACTTTATATGACCATTATGGCGTTGCCTTTTAATTCTATTAAAAGCTTCTAAATTTCTTACAGAGATAATTCCACCTTCTCCTAAAGTAGAAATATTTTTATGTGATTGAAAACTAAATATTGAATAATCTGCAAAATAACCTACAGGTCTATTGTTATATTTTGCTCCAAGAGCCTGAGCACAATCCTCTATTATTTTTATACCTTTTTCTCTTAATTTATCATATAAATTGTATACATTACTTGCTGCACCATAAAGATGAACAACTACTATTGCTTTTGTTTTTTTAGTAATTAGTTTTTCATAATCGCTTTCGTCTGAAAGATAGCTCTCTGGATTTATATCGGCCCATTTAATATTTGCACCTGCTTTTAAGAAAGGATAAGCACTAGCGCAATATGTATGTGCTGGGCAAATAACTTCATCATCAGATTCAAATTGAAGTTCTGATGCAATTAAATCAATTCCACTTACAGCATTACTAACCGCAATACAATGAGGTAAATGGAATTTATTTTCAAACTCAGATTCAAATTTTTCTTGAAACCTTCCCTGAGTATAACTATCCATAGTTTTATTTTCATTTTTAAGTATTTCAAATATTTCATCTTCTAATCGATGTCCTATACCAGAAAAAGGATATCTATATTTCATAATTTCAATTGCTGTGGTGGAAGATAATAATTAGATTATATCCATTTAATAAAAATTAAGAATTGTCTTCATAGTCTATTAATTGGCTTATAACTTCTTTTCAAAATTCCCGCGTCAACTAAGAGATCAACTTCAGCTATAGCGTTATCAAGAGAAATATCACATATCTTACATATTTTGAATATTGAGTTTGTTCCATTCGAATAAGCAATTAAATTCATTCTATCTTTCTCACTTGAAGACTTTAAAGGTGTTGAAAGATTCCTATATAAATTTCTTCTTCCAAGCTGAGGTTCTCCTAATGTGGTACTTCTTATATAAATGCCTCCCTCAAGAATATCAATTATATTTTTAATTTGATCAAATGAAGATTGCATAGCAGTATTAGAAATAAAATCTAGATTATCTGCGCTAGTATGATATTCACTAAAAGTACCAAACTTTGATCTGGATAGAGTACAAACTGGAAGATCTACATTAGGTGCACAGTACTGACGTTCATCTGAACCTCTATCTAAATATGAGTAAGTCTTTGTTTTTCGCAATGAAGAGATATAAGCCATTGCTATTTCATCAGCAAAAGTATTTTGATACGGGGTTTGAACAATGGAGTATGGTCCATCATCTCCTAAGCAAGTTAATATTAACCCTGCGCGAAGTCTTCTGCTTAGAATACGATATTCCTTTGAAATATATGCGATAGCACCTATAGTTTCTGGAGATAAAACAAATCTATAGCTATAATAATTATTAGGATAATTATTATTTAAATATTCAAGAAGAGCTGCAAGAATAACTGGTCCTGAGAGCTCATTATTAGCCATAGAAGGGTGGCAGATATAAGAAGAAAACATTATTTCATCTTTTATCTTTCCGCGAATCAAAGAATGTGATAAGTCAAGTGAACCTTTTTTAAAAGAGGAGTCAATAACAACATGATAATCTCCTTCCGGTAGATTTTTATAATCTTCATAAGATAAGCAAAAGCCCCAATCTTCTTTGTAGTAACTTGTTCTATAAGGTATTGAGTCAGGTTGATCCTTTAAAAAATGCAAATTTTTTCTTAAATCAGTTAATTTTAATATTGTATTGATAGGAATGGAATAACCTATTAAATGAAGATTATTTATATTGAATTGAGCGTATCTTTTCCTCGTTTGAACATGTTCAATAAATGCTTCTTTAACATTCCACTCTAAAGGGATCTCCCAATCATTAACTTTTAAGCCGCTAGGAAAAGATATTCTTTTGAAAGAAGGAAAAAATCTCTCGAAATACAGCAATGTTTCTCTTGTACCATCACCCATTAAAGATCTATTTATTGAGAATAAATTAGTGCAATGCTGATGTAAAGAAATATCTTGGTAGCCGGCCATGATTTGGCAGTATAATAATATTAAAATAATATTCTAATACATAAATGAAAAATATTAATCTACCTGCATCTTATTTTATTAACCGTCATGGTAATGATAAAAAGAGACTGGCTTCCTTCATTAAAGAAAAAGAATTCATTTCTAATTTATTCTCGAATAAAGATATCAACAACCTTAAAGTTTTAGACATAGGTTGCTCAACAGGTGAATTTTTAAATTCTATTTTTTCTAAAAATTCAAATTTATATGGAATCGAGCCAAGTGAATATGCAAGTTGCATAGCTTCTGAAAATGGAATCAAAATTATTAAAGATATAAATATCGAAGAAGATTACGATCTTATTATATATAGAGGTACAATCCAATATATTCCGAACCCATTTGAATCAATAGATAAATCATTCCAATCATTAAAAGTAGGTGGTAAAATTTTATTTTTAGCAACTCCAAATATTAGGAGTTTATATTATCTTCTATTCAAGTCATTACCTTTCCTTGAAGAAGAAATGATGTATTGGGTACCTTCAGATGTATGCCTAAGACGCACTCTAAGGAACTGCGGTTTTAGTAGTATAAGTATATATTATCCATATTTTTCTAGTCCATACTCTCAACCTATTATGGACATAATAAAATTCTTTATAAAGTTATTTACCAGAATAGGTTCATTCCCTTTTCCAGGAAATATGATCTGGGTATCTGCTATAAAAAAATAGCTTGCTTTTTATTATGTCTTTTACATAAAGCATACAAATCTTCATTATTCCTTATCACACTCACAAGATTATCAATATCTAAAATAGTATCAGAGGTTAATTCAACAAGCTTATTTGCCATAATTAGATCTTCTGGGTAATCAATGCAAATTCTAATATCACTATTATTTTTAATCGAAACAACTGAATTAAGCTTAAATATATTTGGATTGTTGTATATATATGGAGTGACATGTTCTCGTTCAATATCTAATGAAGCTTGAAAATTAGCCTTAAATATTGCTGCTTTTTTTATAATTTCTATATGCATCCCAACAGGAAAACTGTCTTCTAAGATATTAGAAGTGTAATCATAATCGTTAGAAAAATGATTAAGTATTAATTCATCTATTAAAGAAGGGTCTATAAAAGGACAATCACCATTAATGCGTATAATTGAAGAAATATCATAAGCCTTGCAACATTGATAAATTCTTGAAAGCACGTCTTCAGAAGATCCACGGAAAAGCAAAATATTATTATGAAATGCTATCTCTTCAAGTTGATCATTGATTTTAGTATCTGGTATAGCAAGAATTATTTTATTAACATTTCGGGCTAATTTTACTCTATTGATAACTCTATCAATCATTCTTATATCTCCTATTTTAGATAAAACTTTATTAGGAAATCGCGAAGAGTTTAATCTTGCAAATATAATTACAGAAGGTCTTTCTAAGTTATTTATCATTATTAGGTTGCTGTCCAACCTCCATCAACACATATTATTGAACCTGTTATATAAGAAGCCGAATTACTTGAAAGGAATATAAATACACCTCCTATTTCGCTTAGATTACACATCCTACCTAGAGGAACTCTATCATTATAAAATTTTTTAAAATTTTCTGGTTGATTATTTTCTATTCCACCTAAAACAACTGAATTAACCCTTACACCTGATTGAGAGAAATAAGATGCTAGATATTTTGTTAAACCTATAGAACCACTTTTAGTATACGCATAATCTGGTTCTGTCTCAAAGTCAGATTCCCTATAAATATTCATTTTAGGTCCTCTCATACCATAAATTGAAGATACATTTATTATTGAGCCTTTATTCCTTTTAGCCATTCTAATTCCAATGATTCTTGCTGGAACAAATAAAGAAAGACTATTTGCTACAATAGATTCTTCAAATTTTTCAATTTCATCCTCAAAATAGTTTTTCATTGGCCTAATACATGCACAGTTTATTAATGATTGAATTGGTCCAATAGATGATTCTATTTGTTCAATGATCTTGTTTAATTCATTCTCTTGTGTTGCATCTCCTTTAAAATAATTTATTCCGTTTATCATTCTCTCAGAAGAAGGTTTATTTCTTGATAGAGATATAACGTTCCATCCATTTTTTTTCATAGACAAACATATCTCATGGCCAACAATCCCATTTCCTCCTATTACTAAGCAAATTCTATTATTTTTATTGGTCATAGTCTTTTAATTAAGTTTTCCATTCCTGAATCAAAGAACGATTCTCCATATACCACTGAACTTCATAAATTAATTTTAAAGAGTTTAATACCTGCGTAGGTATTAAATTAAAATCTAATTGTGTAGATATTGTGAAATCATATAATTTATGAAATGTATTCAGATCAATTTGATGGAGAAGTCTACCTATAGGGACATGTACCCATTGAGACTGTTTTCTTGGTAATTGAGGGTAAGTATTCATAATTAAATTTCTTAAATCTCTAAATTTATTATCAACATCAAAACCTCTGACCACAATACATCCATCACGATGTATTTGCATTCCGTTAAACACAATGGTTATAGGAAGAAAATCTATCGAATTCATAAATTTTCTCAATTCGAGTTCAAAAGATATATTTCTTTTATCTTTAGGCCACTTAAGTACAAGCAGTTCTAAACCTAGATTCTTTCCCTTAACCATATATGAAAGTTTATCTTGAGTAATATCATTGATTTTTTTTTGTATATCTTTTATTATATTTTGAAATTCACTATGAAATTGAAGTCCTCCTAATACAGCTACTACTTCTAGAGACTTTGGAGTTGCAATATTATTCTCATAATCAATATTAAATATTTCCTTAGACTCTTCTAAAAGTTTATAATCAAATTTTTTTTCAGTTTTAAATTGATAAAAAACTTTATTATAGCTTTCTAAAAGTTTATTATCTATTCCCTCAATATTCATAATTAATCATCAAGTATTTTATTTACGAGTGCTGATAAGTCAGACTGTTTAGCAAGCTCACTATCACTTCTTAATGCTGAACCTATTATCTTATTGTTTTTATATTGCTTAAAAGTATTCTCAAAACAATTATTTATTCCATTATTTTCTGGGAGTATAATATACATGCCATTAGATATAACAGCCCTTTCCCCTTCTATTTCTGTATATAATTCCTCATACAATTTCTCTCCAGGGCTCAATCCTATTTCCTTAACATCTCCTTGGCCAAATTGTCTTATAAATTCATTGGCAATATCTATAATTTTAGCCGCTCCCATATCTAAAACGAAAGTTTCTCCGCCAAGCATAAGATCTCTAACATTCAGACAAAGGTCAACAGCTTCTTTCATGGTTACAAAGAATCTTGTCATCCTTTTATCAGTCAAAGTTATATTTAAACCAGCTTGAACTTGTTGTTTAAAGATTTTGCCTACTGATCCATTCGTATTCCAAACATTTCCAAATCTTACGCAAGTAAAAACAGTCGGGGAATCTCCTACTAAGGAATTTGCGCTTAAAAAGAGCCTTTCTGAAACCAATTTTGATGCTCCCATTGCACTTGACGGGTTAACCGCTTTATCGCTACTTGTAAGTATTACTTTTTTAATATTATTTGATATTGCTGCTTCAATCACATTCTGAGTTCCATAAATATTTGTATTTACTGCTTCAGTAGGATTATATTCACATAAAGCAACATGCTTTAAAGCAGCGCAATGAAAAACAACTTCGACACCTTTAAAAGCAGAATCAATCCTTTTTTGATCTCTAATATCTCCTAAAAAAAATCTAAGTTTATTAATTAATTGTGGGTAATGATTAGAGAATTCAGATCGCATTCTAAATAATGAGTCCTCATTATTATCAAACGCACAAACTGTACTGCCTTCACGAAGCAATGATTTTACAAGTTCTTTACCTATAGAGCCTGCAGCTCCAGTAACCAGAGTCCTACTCATTAATTATCTAAATAAACTTGTGAATAGTTAACAAGTTCTCCTGCCTTTATATCACATCTCAACTTAAATCCAACAAGCTTAGAGAGCTCACTCGCGCTGATTGCTTCCTTCGGGCAAGGTCTTAGTGCTGTTAAAGAATCTCTTGTAATAGTTTGTCCTTCTGTTAAATCTTTAGTCCAATACAAAGACCTTCTCTGAACAATCACCGTATTTAATTCATTTTTCTCTAGTTTTTTAATACCATCTCCCAACATTCTTTCAAGCGTTCGGACTTCTTTTACCATTTTACCCCAGTCATCTGGATCTAATGCGAAGCCATGATCAGGTCCTATTCGCTGTTTATTATCCGTAAAATGTTTTTCTATAACTTTTGCCCCTAATGTAACTGCCGCAAGAACAGTAATATTACTAGGTGAATGACAACTTAAACCTAGAGTTAAATCGGGGTAAAGATCTCTATAAGTTTTTAGAACATTTATATTTTGATACTTATCTTCATCAGGATCTCCTGTATAACTAGTAACGCATTGCATTAATACAATATCTTTTCCAATCAATTCCGGAAGATTCATCACCTCCTTAATTTCTTCTATAGTAGAGGCACCTGTAGCAATCAAGATAGGGATTGATTTCGAAGCTATATGCTTAATTATTTCATGATAAGTAATATCTCCTGAACCAACTTTTAACGAGTCGCAATAACCATATACTTTATCAACGAGTTCTAATGAATATGGGCTTGTAAGGAAATCAATCTCATTCTCTTTTGCAGTCTGAGCTAATTCATACATCCAATCTACATTAAGTGATGCCTGGTCATAAATTTCATAAACACTTTTTTCCCATTTATTTTGATGGGTTACAATATTAGATTTTTGATTATTAAATCCTTGATCTGAAACTAAAGATTTGGCTGTATAGTTTTGAAATTTTACTGCTTGGCTCCCACATTCCTTAGCCAACTTAATTAAATCCTTAGCCCTAGTTAAAGATCCATCAAAATTAGAGCCTATCTCAGCGATAAAATATGCCTCTTTCAATTTTTCAAACAACTGAGACATTACCAAATTGAAATAATATCTATAATAGTATAGAATAAGTTGATAAAATATTTATATACTTTTAAGTTAATTAAACGAGTGGGAATAAAAATTAATTTCAGGCAATATATTAATCTTATATCTAAATTTAATTTATAAAATATTATAAGTTAAATTTTAAGGTTATTATATTCTTCCATATCAATAATTCTGTCAAATAAATCATCGATATGCTTACTATGAGAGATTACAATAATTGCCATACTGTCAAGATTTTTCATCAAAGCTTCAAAGATTTTCCTTTCAAGATCTTTATCCATTGCACTAGTACATTCATCTAAAAATAAGAAGTCAGGATTCTTATATATAGCTCTAGCAATTCCAATCCTCTGTCTTTGACCTCCACTCAATGACTCTCCATCATCTGAAATAGTTACTAGGTCTTTCCTGATCTGATCTTCATTTATAAATCTATTAACCGAAGATAATTGAATTGATTTTTTAAGCTTACTAAAATCTACTATCTTTTCTCCTATCGCTATATTTTGTGTGATTGTTCCTGGCCTAATAAAAACATTTTGAGGAGCATAAGAGATTCTATCAAAAGGCAATGATTCATATTTTCCGACTGCTTCTCCATTCAAGATTAATTGTCCCTCTCCAGGCTTAAGAAGGCCAAGTAAAAGGTCCATAGTTGTTGTTTTGCCAGATCCTGAATCTCCTCTGATTAATATTTTCTCACCTTTATTTATGTTTAAGTTAAAATCATCTAAGACCTTATTACTACCATCATAACTAAAACTACATGATCTTAAACCAATTGAATTTAAAACCTTTATTTTAGACTTAGATGTTGGCTTTAATAAATGTCCCTTCTTGATCATATAAATTACCTTCTCCAAGGAAAATACGCTGCCTTCTATACAAATCCAACCAGAAAAAATTTGCTGAACTAATGGAAGCAATCGTTGCCCAGACAAAGCAATTACTCCAATTAATTGGACCTTATTACTCTCTGTAAATACCATCGCAATAGATATAATTATAATAATAGCCATACCTTCAATAATATTTTTTGGTAAAGATCCTATTAATTGATGATAAGCAACAGATCTTCGATAATGAAGATCATTTTCCGCATTCCTTTTGCAATAGTATTCCTTTAAGTTATCGATCTCAATTATCCTTGAACCAGACTTAACTTCTTTAGCTAATTGAGCCTGTAGATCAATGCTATCTGCTATTTTTTTGCTCAGCCTTAGAAGAGGTTTATAACTAAATAAAAATAGCAATGTATATATAGCAAAAACACTTATCAAAGAAATAAAGCTTCCGTTAAACTCATATAGAAATAAAGCTATTAAAATACCAAAGACTGAAAAGGATGATATGGCAATTTGCAAAAAAGCATTTACTGTTCCACTTGTCGCTTCAATATGCCCAACAAGCAGTGAAGTTATTCTTGAGATACTAAGCTTAGACTTATCTTGGTAATCAATCTCACAAATGGATCTATAACAAGTTGTATTTATTCTATTGACTATAACTGCAGTTCCATAAGCTCTAGTCCATGTCGATATCAACCTTAAGATGGTTACGAGGAAAATAGTAACTAAGAATATAACTATCTCTTCAGTCCCTTGATTGTTTTGACTGTCTAATTTATTTAATGATGAGATAACTGGAGAGAAAGAAGTAATCGCCTTTAATTCTCCGAAGCCTGTTACAGCACCTAAGATTATATTTACTAATAAAATATATCTAGTTTTCTCACCTAAGTAGGTAAATAACTCTAACAACAATAAAAATCCTCTTCCTTTTCTCATTAATTTTGTATATAGAGGTTATTAAAGGTTAACTTTAAAGATCTAATTATGCCAGAAGAAGCATAAGGTATTCAATTATATAAATCTAATTGTCTTATTCTGACTCATAATAAGAGAACCAACCATTAAGATGAACAGTAACTTGATTTAAAGGATAGAAATCCTTTTGAGGTTTATATGGTTCAATTAAGTTCAAACAATTTATCTTAAATCCGTTTTTCAGCATAATATCGATAATTGTGAGTGTACGAAGTACCAGCTCCTGTAGCAGGGAGTTTTATAGCCATTATATTAGTGAATAAATTATTTCCAGACTCATTCATTATCATGAAGCCTAGAATAATCGAAAAGAAGCCTAAAAGGCTTAAAGAATGAATGGAATATTACCCAAGAAGAATCTACTAAATATATAATAATTAGTTTAATAAAGGAGATATAATCTGGATTCTTTGAGAATCCTTTTAAACAAGTTGAAGCTATTATATCAATAGCGTCTAAATTGTATTCTATTATCTGATTAAAAGAATCATTTTCTTGATCGAAGTCTGTCAAAACTCTATATTTAGAAGAAGAAAGCTGTTTTATTTGTTGAATCAACTCATCTTTGTTGCTTGGTAAAATTGTTAAATCATACAAATAACTATAAAAATCCTGAGAGTCTTTGGAAAGCTCCATCGAATTAGTTAAGAAGTCCGTACAAAGATAAGGGATACCAGCCAAATACGCCTCATACGCGACTGTAGAAGCTGGTCCAACAAGGCAATCAAGAGTTGATAACCAATTCGTAATTTCATCCTTTGAGGAAACATCTTTAAAATATTTATAGTATGTAAGTGGATTTTCAGTAGGATGAGGTCGTATTGATATTAAAAAATCACTAAGTTCAGATGTTTGATATAAGTTTCTATAAAGATAGGCCAATGCAATCTCTATAGATATTCTTTGCCTTGTATATTCAGTGTAGTTGTATAAATATGAACTAAGAAAAAATTCTATTGCGTTCCTTGAGTAAAGATCATTTAATGTTGAGAAATTAGAGATAAATCCAATCTTTTTTGAAGTAAGTTGAGTGGGACTTGATTTTCTTATTTCATTCAGGTAATAAGACCTGGGAAAACCACTTAATAATATTTTGGTATTAGATAATTGACTGGAACGATTTTTCTTAAGCCATTCAATGTAATGTTTACTCCAAACAAAAATACATTTTAAGGATTTATAGTATTTACTATCAGTTGGAAAATATTGATCTCCAAAAACATCACAAGTCCATGGTTCTGCTGGAGATAAATAAATATTTGTATTTATAATATTACTTACTTGATATGCTATATCAAGCTGACCAATTAGATATATACTCTTAGGACGTAGAATCAATAGTGAAATATTATCAGAATTAAAAAGAGTTACTCGGAAATATTTAATACTTGCTGAACCTATCTATGAAACCGCTTCAAAAGAACAACAAGCTAGAATGAAAAAATATAATTACATAACAGATTTACATACTAAAATTCATGAGGATAAAGAAATTGATGTAATATCTCAAACATTGATCCCCTTAGAACTAGATTCAAACCCTATCAATAGAATATCTATAATTATAGCAAAGAAAAAATCTACAATAATTAATACAGAAACATCGGATAATTCAATATTTTCATGCCCAATAGAAAATAAGAAATTATACATTAGGAATGGATATTGGATCTCTTCATCTGGTTCATGTTATCCCGAAATAAATGGTTTTCCTATTTTGAAGGCTTCTCACGCTTAACCTTATTATCACCAATCCAAATCAATTTGATAAGAATTAAAATATGATTATATAATTGTTAGGAATTTTATAAGATCTGCTCTATTAGTCATACCTTCTAATTCTAATAAGTATTCATTTATTATTTCTCTGATCTTTTGAAACTGCTTTTTCCAAAAGCTAATAACAGAATCAGGGATGGGTTTATTTATTGGCATGATTATTTACCAGTAAGACATTTATAAGAAGTACGTTCTCCTCTTCTCCCACCTCTTCTTACATCTTTCATATCGTCATTAGGAATATACCTTAGCTCCTTGTCCATATAGTCAAGATAGGCAATGGCTTTACCAGTTGCAGGAGAGATCCAATCCTGACCGTTCTCCTCGCATTGCTTCAAACTTTTCATTTCTATCTTTTCCATTGCTACTCCACATGGATTTTGGCCACTTACCCCACAATGAGTCTTATAAATAACCAGCCAATAACTCTCAGCACTAGCAGCAGTTGGTATTGCAAGAGCCGCGAGTAGTGGAAGTAGTAAGCGTTTCATATCTGAAATTATGCCAAAGGTGCTGCCAACCCTCAAATGCGCAGAATCGACTATTTAGAACTATTCAACACTTATCAGACTTAATCACGCTGCGCCACGAAATGCGCAATATCGCTTGATATAACTGAAAAATCCTAGTGGAGCCAAGCGGACTCGAACCGCTGACCCCCTGCATGCCATGCAGGTGCTCTACCAGCTGAGCTATGGCCCCAAGGACTAAGATTTTACAACTTTTTGTTCAAGCTTTTCTCCAAACTGCTAAAAGTTTTCCTTGAATTTGAACTTGCTCGGCCTCTATTTCTATAGGTTCATAAGCAGGATTTGCCGCTTCCAATCTAACTAGTCGGCCTTCTCTATAAAAATGCTTTAATGTGGTTCCTGCCCCAGGAACCATTGCACTAACAACAGTTCCATTTCTTAATAGCATTGGATCTTGAACTGGTTCCATTAAAACTTGGTCTCCATCTGCGATATATGAGTCAATCATCGAATCACCGTTTACCGTCAGAGCAAAGACACCTTTTCTTTGAAGAACAGATGTCAAGTCAAGAGTTTCTTGTACATCATCAAAAGTTTCCACAAGTCCCCCTGCCGCAACTGCTCCCAAAACAGGTACTCCTGAGAACATATCTCCAAGTAATTGCAAAGTTCTAGCCTGTCCTTCCTTCCAGGTGATCCAACCTTTTTCCTGCAAATGCTTCAATCTGCTTTGAATTGGCGCGGGGGAGCGAAGTCCCATCGCTTGCATCATTTGCCTAATTGAAGGGCTATGATGGTGAGTCGCTATATAGTCTGACAACCAGCTATAAAGCTCTTCCTGAGCTGGAGTTAAAGATTCATCTTGCATCACAAATACAATAATTCATTTGTTCTCTAATACATATGTACCTAAAGAGTGAGGTTCTCGCAAGTTCTAAACTCCTCCCAGCAAAGCTGCTAAAACTGCCTGCTGTATATGTAATCTATTTTCTGCTTGATCAAAAACACGACTTGTTTTGCCTTCTAATACTTCTTCACTAATCTCTTCACCTCGATGAGCTGGTAAGCAATGAAGAACAATGGCATCATTCTCTGCATGAGAAAGTAATTTTTCATTTAAACAGAATCCTTTAAACGCCTCTAACCTCTTTTCTTTTTCCTCCTCTTGCCCCATTGAGACCCAAACGTCTGTATAAATTGCTTGGGCTCCTTTTAAAGAACTTAAAGGGTCATTAGAAATTTCAATTCTTGCTCCTGAATGATTAAAAGAAGATGCTTTCTCAAGCATAGAAGAATCAGGTTCAAATCCTTTTGGTGTAGTTATTCTTACATTCACGCCAAGCAATGCTCCGCAAATCATCAAGGAATTGGCGACATTATTTCCATCCCCAATATATGTAATGGTTTTTCCTTTTAAATCTCCAAAAGATTCTTGAATGGTAAGAAAATCTGCCAATGCCTGGCATGGGTGCTCAGAGTCTGTTAAAGCATTAATGACAGGAATCGATGCCCAGTTTGCATATTCAATTAACTCAGACTGCTCAAAAGTTCTAATAGCTAATAAGTCACAATAACGACTAAGTATTCTAGCTGTATCTCTCAATGGCTCACCCCTGGAAACCTGAGTAGCTTTAGGATTAAGGTCTATTGTTTGGCCTCCTAATCTCGCCATAGCCACTTGAAAACTAACACGGGTTCGTGTGGAGGATTTTGTAAAAAGAAGACCTAAGACTCTATTGCCAAGGTCTATTCGTCTATCCCCCTTTTTCAATTGGAGGGCTAGTTCAAACAACGCAAGTATTTGATCCGGTGAAAAATCTGAAGAAGATAAGTAATCTTTGCCCTTAAGAAACCCTAAGGTTGCAGCGACACCTTGGGGGACTAAATCCATAGAGGTAGTCTCAATTGATTTTAATTTTAAAATTTTACTCTTATTTAGGTTGAAGGCATTGAACTTGATGCAAGCATTGTTTTTAATTCTTCCCCTTCAATTACCTCTTTTTCTAGAATTTGCTGAGAAATACTCTCAAGCAAAGGCAGGTTATGTCTAAGTATATTCAAAGCATTTTCATGAGCATTATCTACAAGGCCGCGTACTTCTTTATCAATAGCCTGAGCAGTTGCATCGCTGACGGCTCTTCTAGGGTTATTACCCCCTCCAAGGAAACTTCCTCCTCCCTGCTTGTCATAAGCCAAAGGACCTAAAATCTCACTCATTCCATAAGTCCCAACCATTTGCTCAGCAAGATCAGTAGCTCTTTGCAAATCATTAGAAGCACCTGTAGTGATTTTCCCAAAAACAATTTCCTCTGCTGATCTACCTCCAAGCAAAGTAGATATTTGACCCTGTAATTCTTCCTTTGAATTTAAAAATCTTTCTTCAGTTGGCAATTGCAATGTATATCCCAAAGCACTCATCCCCCTAGGAACTATAGAGATTTTTGCTACCTTGCTCCCTCCTGGCATTAGATGACCAACAATTGCATGGCCAACCTCATGATAGGCAACTACTTTCTTTTCATCATCTTGAAGTACCCTACTTTTCTTTTCTAAACCAGCAACAACTCTTTCAATAGCTTCATTTAAATCCTGCTGCTCAACAGAATTACGCTTGTTCCTAGCCGCTAATAATGCTGCCTCATTAACCATATTTGCTAAATCAGCCCCGGCAAATCCACTTGTTGCTTGTGCTATTTGATCTAAATCTATCCCTTCAGAAAGCTTAACTTTCGCTGTATAAATCTCTAAGATAGTCTTTCTTCCTGAAAGATCTGGACGATCAACTAGCACTTGTCTATCAAACCTTCCAGGCCTTAATAGAGCTGCATCAAGTACTTCTGGTTGATTTGTTGCGGCAAGAACAATAACAGGCTTATCAGTAGAAGCAAAACCATCCATTTCAGTCAAAAGCTGGTTAAGGGTTTGCTCTCTTTCATCATTCCCTCCTACAACGCCCATAGATCCAGAGCGACTTTTTCCAATTGCATCAAGTTCATCAATGAAAATTATGCAAGGTGCTTTCTTTTTAGCTTGCTCAAATAAATCTCTTACTCTTGCTGCACCAGCACCAACAAAAAGCTCGACAAATTCAGAACCAGAAATAATAAAAAATGGAACTTCTGCTTCGCCTGCAACTGCCTTTGATAGCAAAGTTTTTCCTGTTCCAGGAGGTCCTACTAACAAAACACCTTTTGGAATGCGGGCACCAATATCTGTATATCTCTGTGGCTTTTTAAGAAAGTCAACAATTTCAGTCAATTCATCTTTAGCCTCATCAACTCCTGCAACATCAGCGAAAGTAACTCGTGACTCTTCATCAGGCACATAAACTTTTGCCTTGCTCTTAGTAAAACTCAAAGCTCCTTGGGCCCCTCCGCCTCCCATACTTCTTCGAGCAAAGAATTGAAGTACAAGAATAAAAATTAAAGGTGGTACAACCCAACTTAAAATCGTCGTAAATATATTTGGCTTTTTAGGAGGTGCTGCGGCAAATTCAACGCCTTTATTTTCCAATCGCTGAGGCAAGTCCATATCAAAAATTGGAGTTGTTGCCAAAACTGATGGTGCTCCTTCTTGAGGCGCTGAAAGCTCATACCTGATTTGATCTTGAGTTATATAAGCTCGCTTTACTTCTCCATCATTAACTTGATTTATAAACAAGGAATAAGGAACCCTAGGGACTTGCATGTTTTGATTTGGCAAAAAGCTGCTAAATAGCAACAATGCGCCAAAACCAATTAATACAAGGTTAATAATTCCAAATCGCCGATTCGGTTGATTATCGTCTTGTCTAATTGGCATTTCCCTAAAAGTAATTGAATACCAAATTAAGCAATATTCATCATAAAACGTTTAATTCATCTGGTGTAAGAACCGAACGATAATCTCACCTAAAAAGAAATAATTATTGGAATTGGTAGCTTATTGCTAAATCATTTCCCAGTCTTTTTAGGGAAAATTGCTCCAATAATAGGGCTTCATTCATAGCTGAAAAGCCGAAATCATTCAATGGATTCATAGAAGAAATTCCTCCTAATAATTTAGGTGCAATAAACACCATTAATTCTTGAACACAATCCTTTTGAATCGCAGCAGTAGCTAATTGTGGGCCACACTCCCAAAGGACTTTATTACAACCTTTTTTAGCCAAAGCATTTAATAATTCGATCGGATCTAGTGGGTCTAACTCTAAAAATTCAGGTCCTGGCTTAAAAGAATTAATTATTGATTCTTCTATGTTTGGTCCATGCGCAATGATTGTTGGAGCTATTGATGTATCAAAAATGTCTGCCTCCTTTGGAAGCATCAAACTATTAGAGACAACAACTCTTAATGGTTCTTGAGACGATAAACCTCTAGTAGTTAATAACGGATTATCAGAACGAACGGTCCCAGCTCCGACAATAACAGCATCACACAAAGAGCGAAGTCGATGAACAGTTTTCCTGGAATTTTCTTTACTGATCCATTTACTCTGACCATTCTTTAATGCAATTCTTCCATCCAAGCTCATCGCCCATTTTAGTATTCCCCAAGGGCGTCCTGTCTTTACGCGAAAAAGAAATTCTCGATTTTGATAGGCCGCTTCTTCCTCCAAAATGCCTGTAATAACATCAATTCCATATTCCCTCAATAAAGCTATTCCTTTTCCTGAGACTCTAGGGTCTGGATCTTTTAAACCAACAACAACCCTTGAAACGCCTGATTCCGAAATTGCTTGAGTACATGGTGGTGTTTTTCCGAAGTGGCAGCACGGTTCGAGGGAAACTATCAAAGTTCCTTTTTTAGCTTTTTCAGAAGCCTGAGATAAAGCTAGAATTTCAGCGTGCGGTCCTCCCGAATAAGAATGAAAACCCTCTCCAACAAGATTACCTACATCATCTAAGACAACAGCACCAACCAATGGGTTGGGACTTGTACGACCTGAAGCGAGTGAAGCAAGCTGAAGGCATCTTCTCATCCATGGAATCCATATCGATTCTAATTTGCTTTTATTGGTCATATATGCACCATGATTATTAATTTAAAAACCTCCTTTTCACAAAATAAGTGAAAGCCAGATAATTGATGAAATCTAATAAAAATTGAGTCAACTTTAATTCTGCTATGAAATTAATTTAAACATTTTCACTGAAAGTATCATCAACCAATGAGTCCAAAGTTATTGCAGAACGAACAAGCGCTTGATATTTATTAAGAATACGTCTGTTCCTATCTAACCATTTAGCTGGATCTTGAGTAACATCCGAAGGAATAAAACCATCTAGCAAGGATGATTCCGTATCCATTAATTCCAAATTTTCTTGTTGGTGGATAAGCGCAACCAAAAGCTCATGTAAACGCTTTCTTTTATCCGAAGATTCAGATGTATTTTTTTCTGATGTTTGCACTTTGTTTCTCAATCTTTAATAAGTTTCTGGTTTTTACATTTAAGCCAAATTGCTTTAATTAAAGAGGTTCTTTAAATACAACATACAGAAAGTCACATGGAAGAGCCTTCTAGCCTTATTAATGTAATAGGTGTAAATACTTCTGAAATAGATAATCTCGCTCCACAATTTCAAGAGCTCATTATCGCAGCAGAGAGAATCGCCGCCACAGAAAGAATTCTGCCTGAAATAATGCAATGGTGGGGGAAGAAAATTAAAAAGCCTTTACCGGAGTTTTTTTCAATTGAAAAAACTCAAGATCTGATTCTCTGGATAAAGAAACAAAACAAGAGAACTGTTGTATTAGCCAGTGGAGACCCTCTTTGGTTTGGGATTGGAAGATTACTTCTAAAAAGTTTTCCCGCGAAAAACCTTACTTTTCATCCATCTCCAACATCACTTCAACTTGCGTTTTCACGTTTAAAGCATCCATGGCAAGCTACTGACTGGATCAGCTTGCATGGAAGAGATCCTTATCCTTTGGGAAAACTATTACAAAAAAGACCAGATTCTATTGGCATACTTACTGACCCAAGCCGGGGAGGCGCAAAAGAAGTTAAAGATTTTCTCCGTTCCTCTGGACTAGAAAAAAATTATGCCTTTTGGATATTTGAACAATTAGGTCATCTAAACGAAAAAATTACACGGATACTTCCAACTGATGAGATCTCAGATGAACTTGATCCGTTACATCTTGTGGTTTTGATAAAAGAAAACAAAATTGCGATACAAGAAAAAGACTTACCTCTATTCGGATTGGAAGACGGAGTATTCAATCAATATCAAGATCGTCCAGGGCTTATGACTAAACGAGAAATAAGGGTCCAATTACTTTCAGATCTTGAGCTACCTGAGAAAGGTGTTATTTGGGATATTTGTGCGGGTGTTGGCAGTATTGGACTCGAAGCCTTAAGAATACGACCTGAATTGAAATTACTTTCAGTAGATAAGCGAGCAGGGTGCGAAAAACTCATCCAAGACAATGCAAAACTCTTATCCGTCAAACCAAATGCAATTCTTGAAGCGGATGCATTAAACCTGCTAAAGAACCAACATATTCCAAAGACTTTAAACGAGCCAAACAGGGTCTTACTAGGTGGAGGTGGGAACCATAGATCAGAAATTTTACTAGAAGTGCTCAAAAGGATTGCTCCTTCAGGTGTAATCGTTATTCCATTGGCAACATTAGAAGCTATTCCTGAGATCCAAAATGTGGTTAAAACTTTTAATTGCCTATCAAGTGTTAGTCAGCATCAATCTTATAGAGGCACATCAATCGGCAAAGGAACAAGATTAGCTCCTGTTAATCCAGTTTTTGTATTTAAAATCAAAATGAGAGGCAATAATAATTAAATTCAGACAAAATCAGATTACTTCTTATTCCTTATGAGGCTTAGCCACATGAGGCAATCCCCAACCCAATTTATTTCTCAAGACTTGGAAAAATTCATGATCCGACAACCTAATAAATCTTACCGGATGATCACTACGACGAATTAAGACTCTGTCTTCAGGCCAAACATAGCAACCTGCCGTCCCATCTACTACCATCATTAGTCTTTCAGGGGTTGCAGGGAAAACCGTAACCGGCTCATGATCACTAAAGACAAGAGCCCTAGAAGCTAAAGAATGAGGTGCGATAGGTGTCAACTGTAAGACAGGGCAATCAGGTGTAATAACCGGTCCGCCTGCACTAAGAGAGTAAGCAGTTGAGCCAGTCGGAGTAGAAAGAATTACACCATCTGCTGAGATATCAACTGGAGCGTGTCTACCAATAGATATTTCAAAGTGGCACATACTGGTGAGTGGTTCTCTATGTAATGCCATCTCATTCAAGCAAAGTGCTTCCCATCTTCTTTGGTCACCTCGCATAACACTTACTACAAGGCTACTCCGTTCCTCAACCTCCCAAGTGCTAGACAAAAGTTTTTCTATAGCTACTTCCAAGTCAGACAAATACGTCTCAGTTAAGAATCCCAAATGACCTGTATTAATTGCTAAAACAGGTATATGGACTGGAGCAGTTTGTCTTGCCGCAGAAAGTACTGTGCCATCCCCTCCGAGAACAATTGCAAAAGCCATCTTCGAAGTAAATCCATCAGGAACACATGCGTTGTACCCCAACATGCGCATGTGTTGATCAGGATTAGCAAAACCAACCATTCCTCCTGAACTATTAGCTTTTATGACTTGATGACCTGCTTCCTCAAGCTTTTTCTGAACAGTCAGTCCAGCTTCTACAGCAAGTTGCTTGCCGTCATTAACAATAAGTCCTATATGCAAGACTAAACCGAATTAAGAAAAAACATTTTCACTTTTATTAGATATAGGTTTTTTGAGTAAATGTCAATTTAAGCAATGTTCTGAAAACGTTTTTATTTTTCAAAACTGTTCTAAAAAACGAAGGTCACTTGTATAAAGCCTTCTAATATCATCTATCTCATGACGAACCATACAAAATCGTTCTACTCCAAGACCTGCCGCAAAACCTGTCCATCTTTCAGAATCAATCCCCAAACCTTCTAATACAGCAGGATCGACCATTCCACATCCCATTACTTCCAACCATTTCCCCCTCCATTGAACATCAACTTCAACGGAAGGCTCTGTAAAAGGGAAGTAACTTGCCCTGAATCTAACTGGCAAGTCACCAAAGAATGCTTTTAAAAACTCCATCACAGTTCCTCTTAAATGACTAAAATCCAAACCTTCATCAATGGCTAAAACTTCGATTTGATGAAATACGGGAGAATGTGTTGCATCAACTGCATCTCGGCGGTAAACCCTACCTGGAGAGACAATCCTTACTGGTGGAGGGTTGTTTTCTAGAAAACGAATCTGAACAGGTGAAGTATGTGTTCTAAGAAGCCTATTTCCATCAAGATAAAAAGTATCCTGCATATCCCTGGCAGGATGATCTGGAGGAATGTTTAAAGCTTCAAAGTTATAAAAATCATTCTCGATCTCAGGACCTTCAGCCACTTCATAACCCAATCCGGAAAAAAGATCGATTATCTTTTCAGAAGTAGTAACCAATGGATGGCGATGACCTTGTGGAGTCCCTACTGGCGCAGCTGTAACATCTATTGTTTCTTGTTGGATTAACTTTTCCAAAGACTCCAATTTCAAAACAGAAAGTCGTTTTGAAATTAATTCAAGTAATTGAGTCTTTAGTACATTCGCTCTTTGTCCAATTAACGGTCTTTCACTCCCAGGGAGCTTTCCCATGACACCAAGTACAGCTGACAAGCGCCCTTTCTTACCAAGAAAACTAACTCTTAATTGTTCAAGTGCTTCAGCATTCATTGCCGCCTGAATATTCTTCTCAGCATCTGCTTCTAATAATTCAAGTTCATCTATTAACTTCTTAAGGGATACTGTTGAACTCACGGCAAAAAAATCTCCAATTGAGATATTAATCAGCCATGAGTACTAATTGCTCTTTAAAGTTCCAGTCGAAATGAATCCTTTGAATATTCTCATTAGTAATGACGATGGAGTTTTCGCCGAAGGGATTAGAACTCTTGCTGCTACAGCTGCAAAAAGAGGTCATATTGTGACGGTAGTTTGCCCTGATCAAGAGCGTTCGGCCACAGGCCATGGCTTAACACTCCAATCTCCAATAAGAGCCGAGAGAATGGATGAGTTGTTTGCCAAAGGTGTTAAAGCATGGGGTTGTAGTGGGACTCCAGCAGACTGCATCAAACTTGCTCTAAATGAACTTATTCCAGCAAGACCTGACCTGGTGCTTTCTGGAATAAATCATGGCCCCAACTTAGGTACTGATGTCTTCTGTTCTGGGACAGTAGCTGCCGCACTAGAAGGAACTCTTGAAAAAATCCCTTCACTTGCTGCTAGTGTCACTAGCTTTCAATGGAAGAATTTTTCATTTGCCAGTGAATTAACCTTAGATATTGCGGAAAGTTCATTAGCAAGCTATTGGCCTTGCAACTTACTTTTAAATTTAAATATTCCTCCTTGCCATCAGAAAGAAATGGGAACCTTAGGATGGACTCGTTTATCAATTCGTCAATATAAAGAGCAATTTTGTAGAAGGGTAGACCCAAGAGGCGACACATATTTTTGGATGGCTGGCACAGCAGTTAAAGACATCAAGTCAGCTGGCGATGGTCCTTCAGAATGGCCTAGTGATGTGGCTCAAATAGAAAATAATTGTCCGTCTATTACCCCCATACAACCAGATTTATTTTGGCGCGGTAATCTTTCAGACTTACCTAAGCTATTAAAAGATTATTAGCTTGGACGATATATTCGTTGCAAAAGCCATAAGGAGAAAAGTAAACCTATCAAGTGAGCAAACAAAACCTGGGTATTACTTAAGACTGAAAGCATTTCCAATGAAGTGATTGGATAATTTTCCATTGAACGCATCCCTGCACCAATAGAAATTCCAGGGGCCTGCATTGACGCTTGTACAAAAAGTGCGCCTGCTAAAGATTGGTACCCAACAGAAGAAAAAACCAACCCCAAAAGATCCGCAATTAAACCTCTCTTTAATAATCTGCTAGTTTCCCCCCTACTAGGTCGAGCAGCACTATTCAAAGCCCTTCCTGTCTTAACTATTAGCCATCCCTGCCATAAACTGTACAAAAGCAAAAAGAAAGCCAAAGTTGTTAAAGACAACCCTGGACCCAGGCCCAATGCTCTTTCCGAGTTTCGTGCCAAGCTGCTTCCTACGTTGTTAAATAGCAAAACACCTACAACTACTACACCCAGAATTGTTTGGATCCAAAATCGAACCCATCCAATTCTTCGGAGTCCTAGGGAAAGCAACTGAAAATCAAGTTGATCTGCCATCAATTTTTTTATGGCGGCACTTCAAACTTGCCACTTAAACGAACACTTTGCACGTCTATCTTGATTTCACTCTGTTCCCCAATACAAGCAAGCGTTCCTACAGCCTTGGCTCTAGGAAGTTTTGATGGGTTACATGCAGGACATCGCCAAGTAATAAAATCGATAACAGAAGAGAGTCGTGGCATCCCTTCTGTAGTGAGTTTCTGGCCTCATCCACGTGAAGTTCTTTTTGGGGAGTCTCGATTAAGGCTTGATCTCCCAAAAGAAAAAATCTCACTTCTAGAGCCTTTAGGAATCAAGCAACTTGTTCTAATTCCCTTTGATCTTGACTTAGCCGCTCTAACTCCTGAAATATTTGTACAAGAAATCCTATCCAAAACTCTTCAAGCAAAACTTATTGGAGTGGGAGCTAATTTTCGATTTGGTAAGAATCGAGAAGGAGATGCTTCTTCTTTAAAAAAAATCGCCCAATCTTTTGGAATAGAAGTAAGAATCGTTCCAATTTTAGAAGACAAGGAAGGAAGGATTAGCAGTAGTCGTATTCGCTCAGCACTTAATTCTGGAGATCTCAGAACCGCACAAAAGCTGCTAGATCGTCCTTATAGCTTTAGAGGAATTGTAATCAAAGGCAAAGGTCTAGGACGAGGAATAGGGTGGCCAACAGCCAACCTCCAAATCGATGGTAGAAAGCTTCTCCCCAAGCTTGGAGTATATGCAGCTTGGGCAATGGAAGGGGAAGAAAAAACTCGCCATAAAGCTGTTATGAACTTTGGTCCTCAACCAACAATTGATCCCAACTCACCTTCCGCAGTAGAAGTTCATTTATTAGATAAAACAATCGAACTATTAGGGAAAGAATTAATTATTGAGCCAAGTCAAAGACTTAGGAGCCAAAAAAAGTTTGAAAATATTGAAGAGTTAAGTAAACAAATTCAAATCGATGCTGAAATGGCAAAAAAAGTATTGTAAAAATAAAAAATATATAAATCAGATTTTCTAAGGGTATGCATTTGTCAATCCCCACACTACAAATAAAGCTATTCCACCTAGCAATACAACTCCCCATATGAGCACATTCATGCTGCTTTCAGAATTACTTTTATCCATTAATTCTAGGATGATGCAATGTTGTCAAGATTGGCACGAATTTGATGAATTTCACACCACCTACAGATCAACGTATTTCCCGTCTCATTGACGCCAATCTAGATAGAGCGCGTGAAGGGCTTCGTGTAATCGAGGATTGGTGCAGATTTGGCCTTGAAAGAAAAGATCTTGTTTTAAAGATTAAAGACTGGAGGCAGCAACTTGGAAAACATCATCTAACAATTTATAAGCAAGCACGTTCAGCCTCAACTGATCAAGGAGCTCTTCTAAGCCATCCTTACCAAGAGTCTCGACACATGCCTAGTAATATCGTCTCTGCAAACTGTTCTCGAACTCAAGAGGCCTTACGAGTTGTTGAAGAGTTCACACGGCAAACAGATCCTGAACTATGCAAAGTTTCAGCAAATATCCGATTTAAGGTTTATGAACTTGAAGAAACTGTCTTAAAAAACACTACAAAAAAAGAACGTCTTATAAAACTTCTTAATTGCAAGCTTTACTTAATTACCTCTCCTAAAAAAGAATTGCTGAAAATCGTTACTTCAGCTCTTGATGCAGGAATTACGATGGTGCAATTCCGTTGCAAAGAATCTAATGATTTAGAAAAAATAACTCAAGCAAAAGAACTCGCTTCTCTATGTAAAAGGAAAAATTCTCTCTTAATAATTAACGACCGTATAGATATAGCCTTAGCAGTTGATGCTGATGGAGTACATCTAGGTCAAAATGATTTGCCAACAAGATATGCTCGAGAGCTAATAGGAGAAGATCGATTAATCGGCAAAAGTATTAACGAAAGACAACAATTAAAAAAAGCCGAAAGAGACGGATGTGACTACATTGGTATTGGTCCCACTTTCCCCACAAAAAATAAACCTCATAAAAAAGCTATCGGTATCAACCCCGTGACAGAGATATCTAAAGAAACAAACCTACCTTACTATGCTATAGGAGGAATCAACATCTCAACTACAAGAGAACTAGGCTCAAATGGGATCAATCGCATCGCCGTTTCAAGCGGAATCATAGACGCGCTAGATCCTTCCTCTGCTACTCATGAACTACTAAACGAATTACAATGAATCTTATAATCAATGGTGAGAGCTTAAATATTCAATTAGAAGAACATGCAATAACAATAGAAAACCTTATATCTCAATTAAAGTACCACCCTCAACTTATAGTTATTGAATATAATGGCAATATATTAGACCCTAAAGAATGGAAAGAACAACAAGTAAAAGAAGGAGATAGACTTGAGATTGTAACCATTGTGGGCGGCGGATCCTAAAATTAACCTGAATTCTGAAAAACAACAATAATGAAAAATTTTCTGTTTTTTTTTAATGTTAAGGCTAAGAAACTCGTAATTAAAACACTCGTTCCATTTTTAATTTGTGCATTCATTTTCATAACACCCCAAACATCTACAGCTGTAAGTGGCGGACGTATTGGCGGTGGTGATTTCAGTACTCCTTCTATTCAAAGAAGCGGTGGATATAGGAGCAATGGTGTGGGCAACAGCTACAGAGGAGGAGGTATAGGCTTCCCATTTTTTGTTCCAATATTTGGGTTCGGTGGCGGTGGCTTATTTGGGTTTCTTTTTCTTATAGCAATTTCCGGAATAATAGTTAATACATTTAGAGGTGTGAACTATTCACCTTCACAGTCAACCAACTCGATTACAAGTCCTAAACCTTCGGTCAACAATGTGACCATGATACAAATAGAACTTGCTCTCCTTGCAAGCGCTCAAGAGCTGCAAGAAAAACTTAGGAACATAGCAGCCACAGCAGATACGGCCAATAAAGTTGGGTTGCAAAGCGTATTACAAGAAACAACTCTCGCAATTCTAAGAACGCCAGAACTTTGGGCATATGCAAATATCGAAACTGGAAAGGTTCCTTTCAACTCAGCAGAAAAAACGTTCACACGTCTTTCCTTGACGACAAGAAGCAAATTAGACAAAGAAACAACTTCTAATTACTCAGGTCAGATTTTCAACCCTAATGGCTCAACTATCAGTCAAGTCTCTGGACAATCTGGTCAAATAAATGAATTTATTGCGCTTACTTTGTTAGTAGCCACAACAACAAGCTTGTCAATTAATCCAATAATCAATAATGAACAATTACAAGAAAACTTGAAAGCCATTGGTTCAATTCCTGCTAATGAATTGATCGCGTTAGAAGTAATTTGGGAACCAGACGGAAAAGGGGAATCCTTAAATACTGAAAAACTGCTAACAACTTTCCCAAATCTTAAGCATTTATAAAGCTAGTCTTAAGAAAACATTTGAAAGTCTATTTCTTTATATTTTTTTAAGCAAAGTTGCTCAATAAACACAAAATTTTGGCTTCAACACAGTTAGGGTATCCACACCTTATTTATTTTGTTAAGTGTCCAGTTCTTCTCAGTCGGAGCCTCGCTCTTTGAAATGGGAGCACACTGGTGAGTTGGCTCAAAGAGATCTTTCAGAACTTGTCAGCCGTTTACTTGATGTCGAATCAGAAAACCATGGTTCGGAGCTTTCCAGACTTAGTACTAAATATGACGAAAAAGAGTGATTATTACTTCTTTCACTTGCATAAAAACTTTAAATACACCAACTTCTGTTAAATAGTCAAAGACTAATGGCAAGGAGAACGATTCAGTGGGTAAATACACCTGTTCTTATGGAGGCAATTTTAAGGTATCAAGAAAATCGCCTGCCTAAATCTATGAAGCTATGGATAGAAAAATTACTAGAAATAAATGCAAGTCCTTATTCAAATAATCTTCAAAAAGTTTCTAGCCCTTAATTAATTATTTGTGTTTTATGAGTCTTAAGGATTCTCAAGGCTGCCATAGCAGCTCCATAACCATTATCAATGTTAACTACCATTAGTCCAGGGGCACAACTAGCAAGCATCCCTTCTAATGCTGTTTTCCCTTTAGCGCTTACTCCATAGCCTACTGAAACGGGCACTCCTATTACAGGTTGAGGAATTAAACCAGCAAGGACAGTTGGTAACGCTCCTTCCATTCCTGCACAAGCAATTAAAACTTTTGCTTTTGCTAAACCTTCTAATTGAGAAAGAAGCCTATGCAAGCCTGCAACTCCGACATCAAGTACAAGCCTTGTTTTAACTCCATGCCATCTGAGAGCTAATTCTGCTTCAGCTGCTACATCTAGATCACTCGTTCCTCCTGAGAGGATTGCAACTTCTCCAAGTGATGCATCTGTTGACCTTGGTTCCCCAACTGTTAAACAACGTGCTTCCTTGTGGAACTTTGCTGTTTTAAAAGTTTTTATTAATTGCTTGGCCTTATCAGGATCAACACGTGTAACCAATGCTAATTCATTTGCATTTTCAAGGCTTAACAAAATATCCGATATTTGCGCACATGTCTTGTGCTCACCCCAAACAGCTTCAACTAAGCCAAGGCGATTACATCTATCTAAATCTAATCGAGCCTGAGGAGTAATCACTGCGGTAATAATTCACCTTCAAAAGTCAGTGGGAAAGGATTTTGATCCAGACCATTACCTATCAAATCTTCTGCAATTTGTTCAAACTTCTCTTGAATTGTCTCCACTTCTCCTTGAGGGATACTTTTCCACGCCTCACGACTAGCCCAACTAATTAGTAAAGTAGCCTCCTGATTCTTTGGGTCCCAAAGAAGCTGCCTCCCAAGGAAACCTCTTTTGTTTTCCAACCAAGGTTCCCAAGTTTTTTCTTCAGCGGAACGCCATACATTTACATATTCTCTAGGGACAGATAAACGGAGATGCTCAATTACCATATTTTTACTCATATCAAATTGATAAGCAGCGTTAGTTAGCTGAGGATTACTAAAATTAAGCCCTAATAGTGCTATTAAGTAAACAAAGAAAATACATATTTTGGAGATATAGCCTGTTTTGAACTTGGACGTCATGCTTTCCCCAGTAAAACAACTGCATGGCTACAAATTCCTTCTTCTCTACCTTCTGGCCCAAGGAGTTCATTCGTTGTTGCCTTAACTCCTACTGAATCAATTCCAACGCCTATCTTCTCTGCAATGTTTTTACGCATAAGTTCAATATAAGGTTTGATTTTTGGCCTTTCCGCAACAATAACTGAATCAACATTAATCACGTTCCAACCTTTATCTTGAAGAAGATTCATAACTTTTTGAAGTAAAAGTAAACTATCAGCTCCCTTCCATTCCTCATCATCAGGAGGAAAATATTTACCAATATCACCTAAAGAAAGAGCTCCAAGCAACGCGTCCATAACAGCATGGGTCAGAACATCTGCATCACTATGGCCATCAAGCCCTAAACCAGCTGGGTGCTCTAACCTCACTCCTCCAAGTATTAAAGGCCTGCCAGCAACTAAACGATGCATGTCATAACCGTTGCCTATTCGAAATTTTGGAATTAATTTGTTCATATCCTTTCTAACGCAGTAAGTTTGGAGGATTTTAAAATACTAATATCCAAGCTGCAACTAATTCGATGTGCAATAAGTATACTCAACTAGTTACAAGAAATAATCTCATTAAAAACTTCAGGTTTTGACGGACATGGAGATATAAGAATCAATATTGGCTTATATAATTAACAAGGTATTTTTAGACAACTAATTGAATAAGACTCTGATCAATAAGTTTTTAGGGTACTTTCCCATTACTGAGGTCCTTTTAAGGAATATTTATGGGAGGTTCTCTTTCTTTCGTAATATTTTAAAATTATTTAAAAATAAAAAATTAAAAGTTGATGAGAAAATAGAAATAAATTTCTATTTTAAGGATCTTATATCTTTGCTTAAATCAGAAGGCATAAAAGAGGATGATGTAGTCCTAATTCATTCAAACATGGATGAACTTGCCAAATGTGATATCGGACCAAAAGAAATAGTTTATGAACTGATTAATAAGTTATGCCCAAAAGGAACATTAGTAGCTCCTACTTTTCCTCTCTATCCAGACAATAAAAATAACATAAATAGAATTACAAAGGATATGACTAATGTTAAGTATTCATATGATTTAAAGAGGTCTTTACCTTGGACAGGTCTCCTCGGACTAATCCTAATGAAGGTCCCAGGTTCAAGAAGAAGTATTCATCCATTAAATACACTTGTATCTTATGGAAAATCAACAAATGAGATATTTAGGAATGAAAGCTATTCTTCACTTGATCTTCCTTGTGGTATTAATTCTAGTTGGTCATCGCTTCTAAAATTAAATGCAAAAATTATATGTATAGGCGTAGATATGGCTCATTCTTTAACGATGATTCATGTCGCCGAAGATTGCTATGAAGACACCTGGCCAGTTAAGAATTGGTACCGAAAAAGGGTTTTCGATGTAATCGATGGAGACACTTCTAAAACAGTTTATGTCAGAGAAAGACATCCTAAATGGTCAATGTCAATTGCTCAAGAACGTTTAAATCTTGATTTATATAAAGATAATATTGCAAAAAAAATAAAACTCGGGAGTCTCGAGTTCTCTATTCTTGAATCAACTAATCTAATAAAATACCTGAGAAGCAAATCTCCTGCTTCATATCCATTTTACTATCCTAATATATCAAATTTATAGAAACTAAATACGCTAAAATTCTTAAAGATTATAGATAAATAAAAATAGATTATTACTTAAAATCCATCTCAAAACTAATTATAAAGTATAATTCAAAAGATTCTTAAGATAGCTCCTAAAATATTATCCATAATCTATATTTATCAACCTTTAGATCAGAATACTTCTCACCAATCGGGATAATTATTATAGTCTTCGATGGAGTTAAGGAAGACTAAAGAAGTGCTCAATTTATCTATTTTTGAACTGCAAGAGATCTCTTTTTCCAGCCATTTATTATAAAGATCTGGTCTTCGGTTCTTTGTGCGCTGTTTTCTCTGTTCTTTTTGCCAATGAGAGATCGCTTCATGGTCTCCACTCCGTAAAACTTCTGGGACTTTCATCCCACGAAAGTCAGCTGGTCTTGTGTAATGAGGATGCTCTAAAAGAAAGTCATTATGGCTCTCATCAATTACAGATTGATCAGATCCTAAAGTGCCTGGCAACAATCTAATCACACCATTAATGATTGTCATAGCAGGCACCTCGCCTCCTGTGAGCACAAAATCTCCTATAGATATCTCTTCATCTGCAAGCAACCTGATTCGTTCATCAAAACCCTCATATTGACCGCAAATTAAAACTAATTGATCATTTTCTAAAGACCATTTCTTTAAATCTTTTTGAGCGACCTTCTTACCTTGAGGTGTCATTAACAAAATTCTTTTTTTAGAACAAAAAGGAATTGACTCAAAAGCCGAAAAAAAAGGTTCTGGCTTAAGGACCATTCCCACTCCTCCTCCATATGGATCATCATCTACCTTGCGATAATGATCCGTCGCAAAATCACGTGGATTATGCACATGTAATTCTGCAACACCTTTAGAAAGAGCCCTTCCAATCACACCAGTTGCACTCACAAATTCAAAAGCCTTCGGTTGCAAACTAATTACATCAAAGCGGTAAGCAGACATCCCCTGTTATTTACCCTCATATCCCAATTCGGCTAATCGGGAAGGCTTCCCTCTCCAGTTCGGAACAACTTTCACAAAAAGCTCTAAATAGACTGAACCTTCAATCAGTGTTTCCATTTGCAATCTTGCTCCAGCTCCAATTTTTTTCAACATAGCTCCTCCCTTCCCAATCAGAATTCCTTTCTGACTTTTCCTCTCTACAAGAACCGTTGCCAAAACAGCCGTACGAGGGCTTCTCGATGATTTACTTTTGTTATTAGGAAATTCCTCAATACGATCAATCATTACAGCCACACTATGAGGGATCTCTTCACGTGTATTAAATAAAACTTGTTCTCTAACTAATTCTGCAAGAAGAATCTTCTGAGGTTGATCCGAAACCATATTAGAAGGATATAGCTTAGGACCAATAGGCATGAAGCTATTCATTTCATTAACTAGTTGATCGCATCCATCCCCATTGAAAGCACTACAACATTTAAAAGGCCAAGAAGTATTTTCTATAAAATCCTTATATTCATCTCGTCTATTCCGGAAATGTTCTTTACTTATCAAATCACATTTATTTAAAGCAACTAAAACAGGTATCTTCTGTTTTTTAAGTAAGTCAACAATGAACTGATCACCCCTTCCAGGAGAAGAAGATGCATCGAAAATTACGACCACAAGGTCAACTTCCCCAATGGAGTTTCTTGCACTCTCAACTAACCTTTCTCCCAGTAAATGATGAGGTTTATGTATCCCAGGCGTATCTACAATTACTAATTGAGAGTTAGAAGTTGTAAGGATGGCCCTAAGTCGATTCCTCGTTGTTTGAGCGATAGGAGAAGTAATTGCAACTTTTTCTCCTATAAGCCTATTAACCAAAGTTGATTTGCCGACATTAGGCCTTCCTATTAAAGCTACAAATCCTGATCTGAAGCCCTTTGAGCTTGCCTCAAATGAAATCATAATTTAAGGGCTAATTTCCTTAGCCTGACACTAAAAGAACCAGAACACCATGAGCAAACAAAAACCAAGTTTTGAAGAAGCAATGAATGCCACATTGCTCTGGTGCAATGCCTGGGAAGAAGGGGGTTTAAGTGACGAAGTCCTCTCAGACAGAGTCGCGGAACTTGTTGAGAGTCAAGAAGGTGCAAGAGGTTTTTTTGCAATAAGTCTTTCTAATAATTGTCCTTTAATGGATCGTCTCCCTGATCCTCTGATTATTCAACTTAGAAAAGCAGGAACAATTGTGGTTGATTTAACAGTAAAGAATCTGGCAATGAGCAGTGCGATGGCATTAAATCATAAAATAAATAAGAATTTAAAAAATCAAGAAGGTTCCGAAAGAATTACAGCAAGATGTAGAGAACTTCTAAGGCTATTAGATCCAAATCTTGTAAAGAAACAATTAGAAGATCTTCTTGCTGCAGTTTCAGGGAAAAGTCAAACTAACTATGCTGAATTCCTTAAACGTTGGGAATATAACGAGGATCAAAAATTAGCTATAACTAAAAGTATTTACTCTGTTGCAACGAATTAAAAAAGGAGGGCTAGTTGCCCTCCTTTTTTAATTCGTCTGAAAGTTTTTAATCTCTTCTTCCTCCTCCTTGAAGAGCAATCATGAGACGAAGAATAAAAACAAACAAATTTATATAAGTTAGATACATCCCAAGTGCTCCAGCTAAATATTGATCATCGTTATATCTCCTAGGCATAGTATAAAAATCTACAAAAGACATCCCTACAAAAAGAACAGTTCCAAATCCTGCAATGATCAGCTCTAATCCACTACCGCCAAACATACCAGGGACAAAAAAGCTGCCTAACACCTGAAAAACCATTGCAATGATTAATCCTAAAAGGCCCAAACTAACTACGCTGCTCAAAGCCTGACCAACACTGTCACTCATCCTTCTACCTACTCTTGAAGCAATTGCGAAAGTAATACCCGTTGCGAAGGCCGCTGTCCCGACAGAGCCAATCCCTACTGTTCCAATAGCAAGAGCTACGATACCGCTAAGAGTAAAGCCAGTTAACAAGCTAAATGCTGTTAATAATGGAAGAGCTTTTTCATTGTTAGCGTTATTAGCTGCACTTGAAGCTATAAAAAACAATATAAGTTCGCCAATAAAAGCAGCAAAAAATAAAGGTTGGAATAGTGCTGGATTAGAAGCCATTAGAGAAAGGCCTCCAATTACTCCTAAAGCAGTTACAACCATTCCTCCACCAACATAAGGAAGGGCTTTGTCAACTACATTTGGGCCTACTAAAGAGCTTGTTTGAGCTTCTCGTATAGCCTGCTGAAAATTACTGCTAGCTGGCATAAATAACGATTTAACTCTGTATACTCTGCCAGAAATAATTAAAATTGCGCAAAAAATTTGTGCGGATGACCCTATCGCTTCTCTTTTTTAGCGTAAGCATTGACTACTCGTTGAACAAGAGGATGACGGACAACATCCGCAGACGTCAATCTACATATAGATACTCCCTCTGTTTTACCTAAGACTTCTACTGCCTCTATAAGCCCACTTTGTTGTCCCTTTGGTAAATCAACCTGAGTTACATCTCCTGTAACAACCATCCTAGATCTTTCCCCAAGTCTTGTTAGAACCATTCTCATTTGAGCAGAAGTTGTATTTTGAGCTTCATCAAGAATTACGAAAGCATCTTCTAAAGTTCTTCCCCTCATATAAGCCAAAGGTGCAACTTCTATAACTCCTTTTTCCAGCAAAGTCGATGTCTTTTCAGTTCCTACTAGTAAATGAAGCGCATCATATAGAGGCCTTAAATATGGATCAACTTTTTGCTGAAGATCTCCAGGTAAGAATCCTAATCTTTCTCCTGCTTCAACAGCCGGTCTAGTTAAAACTATTCGCTCAATCTTCCTGTCAGTAAGCATGCGAACAGCAAGAACAGTTGCCAGGAATGTCTTACCAGTACCAGCTGGTCCTACTCCAAAAGTAAGGTCATGTTTTTCCATGGCCTCTACATAAGCTTTTTGCCTTAATGTCCTTGGGCGTAAGAAATTACCCCTTTCGTTTCTAGCGAGGATTTGACTAGCTAACTGAGCATGATCATTCTCTCTTCCAGTATCCAAGGAAGTAAGCGCAGCTTGTAAATCAACTGGAGAAATAATTTGGCCTTCTTGCCAAAGAGGGCGTATTAACTCAATAAGGCCAGCTGCTCGTTCTAATTGATTTGAACGGCCACTAAGTTCAAGTTGCAGTCCCCTCATTACAACAGAAGCACCAGTTAGGGCTTCTATCCTTTCAAGGGTTTTTTGGCCCGCTCCTGCAAGAGCAATAGCTGCATCAGAATCAGGCAGATCAATTTTGAAGCTACCAGCAGAGGTGGCCTCAGGCATAAAGATTATTGCTAAGAAGGATCATCTGAAGATGCAGTTTCTTCAGTAACACTTGATTGAGAAGTTTTCTCCTCTGGTTGAGTCTTTTTTTTCTGTTCAGTTTTAACAGCTTTTTTCCTATCTTTTTCCTGATTCGCCTTTCCAACAATTTCAGCTGGACGTGGAGTCTTTGGTAAAAGTCCTCCTTTTTCCAAAAGAGTGCGCACAGTATCAGTAGGTTGAGCGCCTTGAGTTAAACGCAACCTGAGAGCTTCTGTATCCAACCTTGTCTCTTTTGTACGGGGATTATAGAATCCCAACTCCTGAAGAGGCCGGCCATCACGACGAGAAGTACTGTTACATGCAATCAGACGGAAACTTGCTTCCCTCTTCTTACCAAACCGCTTTAGGCGGAGCTTGATCATCTTCTCTGAACTTGTAAAAAGTGTGCAATTGGTATCAAGTGCTTTGACATCAAATACCAACTATTAATTTTAGCTTGTTGTGGTTCAAAGGTCACCAAATCCCTTCTTTTTCTTGAAAGGTCTTTTCCTTCTAGGTTGCCCCTGGTTACTTCCTCCTCTTGGTAATTGAGCCCCTCCCATTCCTGGCATCCCTGGCATCCCTGGCATTCCTTCCATCCCTGGCATTCCTCCCATTCCTGGCATCCCTCCACCTGAAGCAAGCTGTTTCATCATCCCTCGCATTTTTTGAAAATCAGACAAAACCTTATCTACCTCAGTTGCATTATGACCACTCCCTAAAGCCACTCGACTTCTTCTGGAAGGATGTGCCGCTAATAATTCGGGCTTAGATCGTTCATTAGGCGTCATTGAACCGATCATTGCCTCAATTTTTTTAAGTTGATCTTCTCCACTTTTAATCATTCCATCATCAATTTTATTCATCCCAGGAATCATCTTTATTAGTCCTCCAAGAGATCCCATTCGCTTAATTAATCTCATCTGTTTTAAAAAATCTGAAAAATCAAATGTTGCCTCCTGAAGTTTTTTCTGCATTACCTCGGCATCAGCCAACTCGACTTCTTTTTGAGCTTTCTCAACCAACGTCAATACATCGCCCATTCCAAGAATGCGACTTGCCATTCTTTCTGGGTGAAAAGGCTGCAAAGCCTCAACTTTTTCTCCGGTTCCGATAAATTTGATAGGTTGACCGCTAATTTTTCTTATAGATAATGCGGCGCCTCCTCTTGAATCTCCATCTAGCTTCGTAAGTACAGCTCCAGTAATACCTACTTTTTGATGAAAAGATCTAGTAAGGTCAGCGGCTTCCTGGCCAATCATCGAATCAACTACCAGCAGGACTTCTTGAGGCTGAACTGCAGTGCGAATTCGCACCATTTCATCCATCATGTCTGCATCAATTTGAAGTCTTCCTGCTGTATCAACCAAAACAGTATCAAAACCTTCTTCTCTTGCTTTTTTTAAACCAGAAGCAGCTATTTCCTCTGGCTTTAATTCATCTCCCAAGCTGAAAACCTCTACGCCAATTTGAGTTCCAAGTGTCTTTAATTGATCAATTGCCGCTGGTCTATAAACATCGGCAGCCACCATTAATGTCTTTGTCCCTTTCTCCTTGAGATACAACCCCAACTTTGCAGTTGCTGTGGTTTTACCAGCACCTTGCAGGCCTGCCATAAGAACAACTGTTGGCTCTCCTTCAACATTCGCAAGAGGAGAATTCTCTCCTCCCATTACCTCCATCAACTGTTCATGAACTACCTGAATAAATTTCTGACCAGGGTTTACTCCTCGAACTACTTCTGTTCCAAGAGACTTCAATCGAATCTCTTCCACAAAATCTTTAACAACAGATAAACTTACATCTGCCTCTAATAAGGCCCTTCGAACATCTTTAAGTGCAAGGTCAATATTATTTTCATTAATTTTGGCTTCCCCCCTAAGCGCCTTTACTGCATCTTCAAATCGATCAGAGAGTTCATCAAACATTTCAGATTGAAGGAAAGAAAATCTTTGGGAACAATATTAAAAGATAAAAGAAACAAAATCGACTTCTTAAGTGAATTAAGATTTTCAAGACCCACTTATATAGTCAACAAGTTGCCAAAGGTCTTTTTCTTTACCAAGAATATATTGAACATTTAAAGAAGGTATGATTGTCTCTGAAAGGACTTCTCCTAAAGAATTAATTCTTTGATCCTTATAATTTAGAACTACTTTGACAGCTATTCGCTTTTCATTCCTTGAATTTACTTCTATAGATTTAATCAAAGCATTGATAATCTGTCTTTCACCTAAAGATTTATCCGACAAGCGTTGATTAAGAACTCTTTTTGCAAGAGACTTCCTAGCAAAAGAAGAAAAATCTTCATCTCCTTTTCCAGCTAAAACATTTGCCTTGGACTTCAACCACATCTCTATCAAAGATTTAAGCTGCAAATCACTAGGGTTTTTTTCATTTAAAGGTAAATATTTATCAATTTTTGTTTTATCTTCTTCCTGATTAAAAACCAAAATTTCTTTTTCTTGTTTAATAATTTGTTTTTCGGCGTTAATATTCTCTAATTTTCCTGTATTTAATTTATTTGAATCTTTATTTTTTATTTTATCATCTAAATTTCTTAAGTTTGAAGAGTTATTTATACTCAAATCTTTTGTGGATTTAAGCCTCAAATTAAGTAAACCAAAAGAAGTTCCAGAAAGGAAAATAAGTGCAAATACTATTGCACTTGTCTTAAATGGATTTTCCGTTGCTAAATGTCTAATTCGAAGAAAACGCAAATCAGAAGTTCTTAATCTGATTCCTTCTATTAGCTCACTAATAGAAGGAAATTCATTAGAAGTATCTGAAAACCCTTTTTCTGAATATATTTCTTTATTTTCAGAAGATTCACGAATACCTCCTGGCATAGGTAAATAGCCTTCTTTATCTGAATCATCTTGAGCAGGCTCAGATTCAATCTTTTCTTGTGAAAGTGATGAGAAGAAATATCTACCAGCCTTCGCCAATCCTCTGGCTCCTGTATTTTCTAGTTGCTCTAAATATTCTTGGACATTTTTATCTGCAAACCAAGCATCCAAATCAGGTGTTATTAACTCAATGTCTCTATATCCATGCAATACATCATTTTGCAACCAATTTCGGCAGTAATGGCAAAACGCCCCAAGTTCTTCCCCTGGATAAGTTTCAAGCCAATCTTTCAATCCAGCGTCATTACTACTTCTAAAACGAGCTTCAGCTTGACTAATATCTCCAAGCAATAAATCCAAGCAGCCAATCAAAGGCATTGGATCTAACCCTTGGTAATTAAGATTCTTTAAATACTTCCTCGCTTCTTGAAGATGTTCAGGCTTCCTAAAAGCAAAACCCGATGCAACTAAAGCTATTGAAGCTAAAAATCCTGCATCTGAAGAGCCTTGCCTATACCAATTAATAAACAACTCAACCTGTTCTTGAACTGTTAAAAAGTTTCTTATCTGCTGAAAAAAAAGTTCAAAATCAGATTGAGATAATCCTCCTATCTTTTTTGATTTGTTTTTACCCTCAAGGCCTCCTCTTTTTGTAACAAATGTTTCAAGCAGAGTAAGTCCTTCATGATGGGACTTTTGATCACGAATCTCTCTGCTTAATAAATCAAGAATTCGGAATGGAAGTAATACTTCCAAATCTTCTTCAAGAATGTACTGCTTCTCTGAAAGCTTTCCCATTCTTTGAAGAAGTTGTATACCTTCTTGCAAAAGCTCAGCAGAAAATGCGTAACGCCTTTGATCTTGCTGCTCAAGAGCAGCATCTCTACAAGACAATGCTGCTATAAGAGCCAAATCAGCCTCTCTTCCACTCCCTAGGGCAGGGGCCTGAGGAGGCTGCAGCGACTTGCGGGCCAGCTTAAAAGCTTCATATGAGAAGTCTGCTTCCCATAGAAGAATCAAGCCTGCTACTTCTCGATTAGAAGACAGTTCTAATCCAGAAGCCCCCAAAGAGATCGCACTCTCATATTCCTGTCTGAGAGCTTGGTCTGTAAGAAGGTCAGCCGAAAGGCGAAGAAGCTCAGATCGCTGAGCTAAGACCTCATGAGTAAAGCCTTCGTCTGGACATCGATCCAGACGTAACTGAAAAACTCTCAGTATTTCCTCTGCCCCTGCTGAGGAAGAAACTCCCAACAAGCGGAAATGATCGATCGGTAATTCCAATCATTTTTAAGCCATTAGATAAAAACTCTAGGCATTGGAAGGGGTTCTGCCCATTTTTAATCCATAAGCCCTTACAGTCGGATAAGGAGTAACAATTCAAAGCATGAGCCAAACGAAGGCAAAGACCTCTGGTCAAACAGCTGAAAACCCTTTTGGTGAAAGGGATCATGCCGAGAGAATAAACGCAATTCGCTCGGAAAAAACAACCGATTTAAATCGTGAAATAGGTCTAAATCTTTTTCGCGATATGACATTGGGAAGAAGATTTGAAGATAAATGTGCAGAAATGTATTACCGCGGCAAAATGTTTGGGTTCGTTCATTTATATAACGGGCAAGAAGCTATCAGTACTGGCGTCATAGGGGCGATGCAACAAAAACATGATTGGTTCTGCAGTACATACCGTGATCACGTCCATGCCTTAAGCGCAGGAGTTCCTGCAAGAGAAGTAATGAGTGAACTTTTTGGGAAAGAAACTGGCTGCAGCAAAGGCAGGGGTGGTTCAATGCATCTTTTCTCCAAAGAACATCATTTACTTGGAGGATATGCCTTCATAGGAGAAGGTATTCCAGTTGCACTAGGGGCTGCATTCACTAGCAGATATAAAAAAGATGCTCTTGGAGAAGAAAAAAGCGATGCCGTAACTGCAGCATTTTTTGGAGATGGAACTTGTAATAATGGACAATTTTATGAATGTTTAAATATGGCTCAACTATGGAAATTACCCATAATTTTTGTCGTAGAAAACAACAAATGGGCAATTGGAATGGCCCATAATCGCGCTACTAGTGATCCTGAAATATGGAGAAAAGCAGATGCCTTTGGGATGGCAGGAGAAGAAGTTGACGGAATGGATGTCCTCGCAGTCAGAGCGGCTACACAAAGAGCCTTAGAACGAGCAAGAAACGGCGAAGGTCCTACTCTCCTTGAATGTCTAACTTATAGATTTAGAGGTCATTCATTAGCAGATCCTGATGAACTTCGTTCAGAACAAGAGAAAGATTTTTGGGCAAAAAGAGACCCTCTAAAGAATTTAGAGCGAGAGCTTTGCAAAGAAAGCCTTGTTTCTTCTGATGAACTTAGATCTATAGAGAAAGAAATTGATAAGGAAGTTAATGATTCCGTAGAATTTGCTCTTAGCGCTCCAGAACCTAAACCAAGTGAATTAACAAATTACATTTGGGCAGAAGAAGACTGAAAAAATCAAATTCCACTTGGTAATTTTCTAGTTAGATTTCTTAACTTTCTAAGTGCTTTCAGTTCAACTTGGCGAACTCTTTCTCTGGAAACCTGAAGTAATCGACCAATTTCAGCAAGTGTATGTCTTTCATTACCTTCTAAACCAAATCTAAGTCTTATGACATGTTGTTCTTGCTCGCTTAAATGACTTAACCAACGACCTAATTGTTCTTGATGGATCCTTTGTTCAACTTTATCCAAAGGCTCTTCCAAGGAACCATCAGCAATAAGATCTCCCAAGAAGCTTCTTCCTTCATCCCCATTAACAGGAGCATCAAGACTGCTAGTAGTTAAAGCTTGGCGCAATATTGAGTCCAATTCTTCAACCTCAATTTCCATTGCTTCAGCAATTTCAAGCCGACTAGGCATAGCTCCAAGTTTATGGGCCAAATCCAAGCTGATCTTACGAATAGTGGCTAATCGCTCACTTAAATGAACAGGCAAGCGGATTGTTCTTGACTGGCAAGCAATAGCACGAGTCATGCTTTGACGGATCCACCAAAACGCATATGTAGAAAATTTATAACCCCTAGTAGGGTCAAATTTTTCTACTGCTCTCTCAAGTCCTAAAGAACCTTCTTGAACCAAATCCAGTAGTTCTAATCCTTTACCTTGATATTTCTTAGCGACACTAACTACTAAGCGGAGATTTGCTTTCATCATCCTTTCCTTTGCTCTCCTGCCTAAACGAATCAACCTTCGCTGATGAGATGTAAATTCCTTGTTCTTTTCATCTTTTGTCCCATCCTCAGTCAAGTTCATCATTGTTTGAACTTGATTACCCAATTCAATCTCTTCTGCAGGTGTTAACAGAGGAACTCTGCCAATAGTTGATAAATACCAACTAATTGGATCACTATTACGCCGTTTTTGAGATAAAACTGCTGTTTTCGGAGCGGAGGAGATCATGTTTTTGCTCCAATAAGGTGAGTAGACTCTGCTACGAAAATCTGAAAAGAGCTAAAACTTCAACAACCTTTCAGATTCTTGTGAAAAAATCTAAACATTTCGAACGAAAACCGAGGGAAAAGCAGGTTAAATGTCTCTTTCAAGACATTGCGCAAAATTTATGTCTCTAATTTTTTCACTTAAAGATTCCGAAACAAGACTTGCATTGCTTCCTCTCTTACACCTAAGTGCTGTATCAGCATGAATTAATGCTGATACAGCAAATAATTCCCAATCAATTTGATTCTTGGAAGCCATTCCGATAGAACCAACCCCTGCCATAAAGCCTGCCAAGACGTCTCCTAGTCCAGTACGAGAGACCCAAGGAGCAGATTCTCCTAATTGCCAACTATTTCCCTCAGGAGAAGCCAAAACACTATGCGCACCCTTAAGAAGCACTCCTACACCACTTGCTCTTGCAGCTTCTATTGCAACATTAAGAGAACATGAACAATCAAAACCAACAAATAGACGCTTAAATTCTTTCTTATGAGGAGTTATTAATGTAGGCCCCTTTCTTTTCTTAAACCATTTCCACCCTTCAGAGGAAGATGCAATGCGATTTAATGCATCTGCATCTAGAACTAGTAATCCAACAAATCTTTCTAATTTTTCTGAAACTTGCGTCCAGGGGTCTTCATCTTCATCATCTGAGATGCCTAAACCTGGACCAATTAACAAAGAATCTATTCTCTCAAGATTTTGTTTCAAGAAAAATTTAGATATTACCGACGAGTTATTAGAAGAATTTTCTAAAGAATCAGTCAAAATAACCTCTGGAGAACATTGCCACAAAGTTTCAGAGACTTGACCAGGTAAAGCAGCCTGAATACTGCCTGCCCCACTAGCTAATGCTCCTTTTATAGAAAGCAATCCAGCCCCTCTATATTTCTCGCTACCAGCAACAATCAACAATCTTCCACGTTCATATTTTGTTGCCTCTTTTGGAAGTTTCGGCCAAGTGAATGTATCAATATCAGCAGCAACAATCCTAAGACTAAAAGTATTAATTGATTGTTTTAAAGTCTTCTGGGATAATCCAATATCAATCCTTTCCAAGTGACCTACATAAGGCAAAGCATCATCTTGAATTAAGCCTCTTTTAAATAATCCCACTGTTAAGGTTAGGAAAGCCTTTGCTGCTCCTGTTCCTAATGTTTTTCCAGTATCTGAAGATATTCCCGCAGGCACATCGATACTGATTAATTTTCTTGGTCTAATTTTTTCTCTAGAATTAAATAAATCAGATATCTCTTTTGATAGTTGTCTCGTTTGAGCTAACCCAAAAAGAGCTTCAATCCACAATTCTTCCCCTGAAATATCTGGTGGGTTAACTAACTCTTTTATATCTAACCATTTTGCATAAGAATAATGTTTTTTAGTTAAAGACCTCTGCAAGGGGAAAGGACACCAAATAGATACATTAATTCCTGAAAGATGCAATTCTCTTGCAATTACTAAACCATCTCCTCCGTTGTGTCCTGGACCTACTAATACAACAACTCCTTTTTTTAAAAGTTGATTTCTCTTAAGTAACCATTTAGAAATTTTATATCCTACCTTTTCCATTAAAGCTTCAACAGGAAGCCCAATAGATAGAATCTCATTCTCTATACATGTCATCTGACTTGCAGTGACAATTAAATGGTCAGCATCCTGTTTAGGCCAATACACTGCAATTTCAAATACAACCTCACTATTAAGTCAATCAGGATCTAATGGCTATGCCAACTGGAATCCCATCTCCTCTATCAAATTCTACAAATCAACAAATCTCTACAACAGGACTGGAAGCGATCCAACGATTAAAAAGAATCAATGGAAAGCATTTAATTGCAGTCGGTTTATCGGGAGGAGTTGACAGTTCTCTTACTGCTGCTCTTTTGGTAGAAGCAGGGTGGGAAGTTCAAGGGATAACCCTTTGGCTAATGAAAGGCCAAGGATCATGCTGCTCTGACGGCTTAATTGATGCTGCGGGAATATGCGAAGAACTAGGAATCCCTCATCACATAATTGATGCAAGAGAAACATTTCAAAAAGAAATCGTAGAAGAATTAATTCACGGCTACCAACAAGGAATAACACCTTCACCTTGTTCAAGATGCAATCGGTCAGTCAAATTTTCTGAAATGATTAAATGGGCTAAAAACAATTGCAATATTAAAAGAGTCGCAACTGGTCATTACGCAAGAATTAAATATGCAGAAGAAGCTTTTCAGATGTATTCATTGCCAGGAGATGGAACAAATAAGCACAAACTTTTACGCGGACTAGATAAAAACAAAGATCAAAGCTATTTCCTTTACGATCTATCTCAAGAAGTTTTAGAGAATTTAGTTTTCCCTTTAGGCGAACTTACCAAATCAGATACTAGACAAGAAGCACATAGGTATGGATTACGAACAGCCGCAAAACCAGAGAGCCAAGACCTTTGCCTTTCTGAACATCATGGCTCCATGAAAGCATTCCTTGACCACTATCTTCCTGCTAGGAAAGGTGAGATTGTTCTTCAAAATGGAACAGTTCTAGGAGAACATGATGGGATTGAACATTTCACAATTGGTCAGCGCAAAGGTCTAGGAGTTTCATGGAAAGAACCTCTACACGTAGTAAGTCTTGACTCCTCAAACAACAAAGTGGTTGTAGGTCCTAGATCAGAAGCAGCAAAATCTAATTGCATAATAAAAGAAGTAAACTGGGTATCGATTTGCCCTCCTAGAAATTCGATCTCTATAGAAGTTCAATTACGTTATAGAAGTCCACCTGTATTAGCAGAACTTATTCCTCTCAAGCCAACTGAGGCAGATATTGCTCGACATCGTCCCAATAGATGTCTTATCAAATTTACTGACAACCAATTTTCAATAACACCTGGGCAAGCAGCTGTTTTCTATTCAGGTGATGTTCTTCTTGGTGGAGGCCTAATCGAAAAATAAAGATACCCTTTACTCAAATAGCTAAATAATTATTTTCTATAAAAAAACTGGCCAGTTAAGCCAATTGCAAAAATTGCGAATAAAGTCCATTCTCTAAAAACTATATAACCAGTTTTAATTTCTGATAATTGAATTTCTGCCAAAGCTACTTCTTCTTTAAAAGAAGGAAGTAACATTTTAATTTTCCCTGAACTTTTTATAAGCGCACTTGGTCCTGTATTTGCGACGCTAATTAAATCCCTTCCAGTTTCAATACTCCTCAATTGCGCATTAGCTAAAAATTGTTTTTGAAGAAGTATTGGATATGGATCAAGGTTTGACAATGCCAAAATCCATTGAGATCCAGCAAAAGCTGCTCTTGATAAAGCGCTCCCATCACTAATTTCATAACAAATTGCAGTAGCAAAAGAAGGTCCTCCCCAATTAAAAAGACGGGAAGGATGTCCTGCTTTAAGCCTTCCTATGGCTGACAAGCTTTTAAAAGGTAATTTATCCAAAAAAGAAGGGGTCGATTCTCCTAAAGGAACTAATCGGTATTTGTCTAGGGCCTTTGAGAATTCGCTTTGTCCTTTCCTAAAAAAAAGTAAAGAATTTCTAAGATCTCCATTCACCTGGCGAAACCCTCCAGAGAAGAATGCAATAGGTGCTGGTGAACTTAATCTTTGATTAGTAAATAAAGTACCTTCAGGTGCAAGCAACAAAGAAGCTCCTAAATTTTTAGCTTTTCCCAAAGCAATTTCTACTGACTGAGGTAATTGTTGTAATTGCTTTCTTGAAAATTTGTCACGAATAGGTATATCAGTCTGCCAAATTGCAGCTGATAAATTACTTGAATAACTTTCTTGAGTTAAAAGGCTCCATCCAATTATATGTAAACAAAATAAAAGAGTAAATCCTCCAATTAAAAGTCTTCTCCAATAAATTTTTCTAGGCCAAGCAATTATCAACTGCCAAACCCACCAGCCAATAAGAAGCTGAATAAAAGCTAATCCACCACCACCAAGCCATCGAGCTAAACCCGCTAAAGCTCTATCACCTGGAAGTAAACTTGAACCGAGACCAATCCAAAAAAAAGGTCCTTTAGCCAAAAAAACCTCTACCAAACCCCAGAGACTAGAAAGGATAATTACATAAAAAAAGTTTCTTTTAAAACTGGATCGATCCAGCGAAAAGTAATAAACATAATTAGCCAGCAATGTCCAAAAACCAACTAAAATCGATCCCAAAAGTCCGCAAACCAACCAAATAGAAATAGCAATTGGAATACTCAATAAAGAAGGTACTCCTATCCAATTAAGTGGATGAAGATTCAAGATCCATCGATGACTTAATAGAACGGCAACACACCCCCAGGCAAAGCCTGAGAAAGGGCTTCTTATTGATGCCCAAAGCAGTGCGAGGCCAAATGGCATCAAAAAAGCACTCCCATAAGAAAGACTTGACCCTGCGAGTGCTCCTCCTATAAATGATTGAACAATCGGAGAAAATCTTTGTTTTTGCATGTTTATTTTTTGCACTTATTTATGAGAGGCTTTTATAAGAGAGCTATTGTGTTTTGAAATGAAATTTTCCGTGAAAGACATTCTGATTAGTTTCTCAATCTTTCTTACTTGCTTAATAATTGCTGTCGCCAGTCAAATCATTTCTCCTTCAACATTAAATGCAGCAAAAGTTGAAGCAACTTTTAAATCTAATTTAAATACAAATCAAGATCCGAAGAAACTTAACAAGCTATTTGAGATTGATCCTGAAGATGAGAATCCTATACTTTTCGCCATGGCCTCAGAACAAAAGCCATTAGGAGGAGCAATGGAAGCAGAGACCTACCAAATAACTTCCAGCGGTTTAAAATTTTATGACATTCAAGTTGGTAATGGAGCTGAAGCTACGCCAGGTCAAACAGTCTCAGTTAACTATCGAGGAAAGCTTGAAAGTGGGAAAGAGTTTGATAGCAGCTATGGGAGAGCCCCCTTTAACTTCCCTCTTGGGGCAGGTCAAGTAATCAAAGGATGGGATGAAGGAGTTGCAGGTATGAAAGTTGGAGGGAAAAGAAAACTAGTCATACCACCAGAGCTTGGGTATGGGAAAAGGGGTATAGGTCCAATTCCTCCTAACTCGACTTTGATTTTTGAAGTGGAATTACTGGAAATCAATTAAACCAAAATAATTTTTTATTTTCACAAAAACTGACTTAGATTATGGCGCCAGTTGTAATTGAGCACTAATCTATTAGAAGGCTTTTTATGCAATATGTTTCAACAGACATTATCCGCAATTCTGAATAAGGTTCCAACAAAAACAGTTAGTGCTCACTGTGATGGACCTTGTGGTGTTTATGACCCTGCCTCAGCACGAATTGCTGCAGAAGCTGTTCTATCTATGACCAAAAAGTTAAAGTCTTTAGCCCCTCCAGATGGGAATGACTCTATTGCTTGGTCTACCTATAACAATACTTTTTCAAGATATGTTGCCATTAAAGAAGAGCAAGCTCAACAAACAAAAGAAGAGCTTTTAATTCTTTGGACTGACTACTTCAAGCCAGAACATTTAGCGACTTTCCCAAATCTCCATGAAAAGTTTTGGAAAGCAGCAAAACTCTGCAGTGCCACCAAAGTCAATATTGATGAAGGAAAAGCAGAAGAACTTATGCAAGCTGTTGAAGAGATTCATCGAATTTTTTGGCAATCTAAAGGGCGTTCTGATAGCTGGATTACAGCAAGTTAAAAAAAGACTCCCCACAAGACTCAATTTTTTTGATTTAGTCTTACTAATTATTGGCAAAAGACAAAAATGCAAGATCGAAGGAGATTCAATGGCTCCTTCGCTTAAAGATGGAGATATTGTAATTTACAGAGAATTTAAAGGCTCTAAAAAACATTTAATTAGTGGGTGTATTCTAATACTTAAAAGTCCTATTCATAGCAATCTTCTAATAATTAAAAGGCTTGCTGAAGTCAAGAAAGAAGGCATCTTAATATTTGGCGACAAGCTTTCATCTAGTACTGATAGCAGACATTTTGGCTTAGTTAATTACCAAAATATTATTGGAATTGTCGAAAAAGTTATTCCTCAGTCTCATTAAAAATTATATGAATTTTTTATCCTCTTAACTTAAGATTGGACTTTGTTGAAGCCAAAAGAATCCTGTTGCGATTGACAATCCTCCCGCAGCACCCAGCAATAAAGGAGAGGCAGTTCTTCCCACTCTCATAGTCGTAAATGATATTCCAATAACTACCACACTCATTGCAGCAATTGACCCCAAAAGATATGCAGCCATATAAGCAATTGCTCCCGTCGTTGGAAGAGCTAAAGCCGGAATTACTGCTAACAAATGACTCCCACCTGCCATACCATGAATCATTCCTAAGCCAGTAGCAGCGTGAGCATGTCGATTATGTATTTTTTTTCCTAAAAAATGTAGGTGTACATGTTCATGCTCTTCCTCAAAGCCATGTTTATGATTATGTCTATGTATATTTAGACCTAATGAAGTTCTAATAGCTAAAGCACCCACAATCAAAAGAGTAATACCTACAACAAATTCAGCGAATGTAGATAATTTATCTATATTAATCAAATCCTTTGCCAATACTGCTATTGAAGCCAAGAAGAGAACGCCTGTTGAATGACCTAATCCCCAAGCCAAACCACTTCTTAAAGCTAAACGAGGCTTTCTCATTGCTGAAGGGGCCATGGCGACCATATGATCAGCACCTCCAACAACATGAAGAGCTCCAGCCGTAAATCCAGTCAAAATGCTTATAAACATGTTGTTATTTAATAAATATTTGTTTTTGCAATAAAAATCTAGGTCCTTCCATTTTTACTCATCAGAACAATCCAACTTAATAAGAATAGTTCTTTGAATGTCCAGAATCATTAAAAGGATTCTTTCAAACAAGAAAATGAATAGAAAGTAAACAATTATTTTCGAATCTAGAAGATTCTCTTGTTCAAATTAAAAGCAAATTAATAATAGAGGATTAAAACTAATACTTATAATTACTTAATGATCTCATTACTCCTACTAGAATAAAGATCTTGCTGGATTATGCTTATCTTTAGGGCTATGGCCATGAGCTATACCCAACTCATGCATCCGAGCATGTTCATCAATTGTATCTCTTAACTCTTTAGAGCCAGGGCCAAAGGAAGCATATATTCCATAAGCTAAGAATCCAAACACAACAACAAGTATCCCTCCAATAACCAGATAGAGAGCAGGGTCTTGAGACGCAACTTCCATGTCTAATGCAATTAATGGGTAGATCTTACTACAAAAATCAAGCAACTGAGCCTTAGCTCAATCCATCAAGATTCAAGGAGAACAACTTAACAACGGATTATAGATAAAATTCTTTTCTTCTTAAGCCTAATAATTCTCTTTAATTTATTTAATTACAGTTTTATCAATTTGATGTATTTTATTTATCTAAGCAATGTAATTAAAAATCCTGATTTAAGGTTAATCATAATTTAGAACTAAAGTATATATTGCTAATGAAATAGCATTAGTAATAGCTATTCGCTAGCAAGCAAATAGATTAGGGCTTGGGGCAAAGTCCTAATCTATTTGCGTAAATATAGGAAAAATAAATAATAAATTAATTCGTGCCTAATTAAAGAGTAGAGTTATAAGCCAATAATGCAATAAAGCCCAGTATCAATAAGATGCTTGCTACTCTACTAAAGGTAATAGGTCCTAAATCAATTTTTAATGGTCCTAAATTAAACTTCATCTCTAAAGACTATTTATAAAAATCGATCATAAGTTAGATCCAACTTAGCTAAAATTAAAACAATGAAATTAAAAATTCACATAACAGATAAAGATACGTCAGTAGTCCATTCTTGATTAATAGAAAGATCCTCAAGGAAGTCAATTATCTCCACATTAAATATCTCCCTATCTGGGCAACTATGAATAATGACCAAATTTCCTTCGTCATTAAGCTTGTACTCCCCTTCAATAGGTTTATGCCAATCATCTTCATTATCTTGAAGCTGATAACCCAAATCTTCAATTCGATCTTTATAAGAAGAATTTATAGTTATGTGTAACATGTTTGTTTCATCAAACTTCCCATCGTAACTTTCGTAAAAGTCATCCCAGGAATTCCCTTTAGAATCTTTAGTCATTGGCCTATGATCGTTTTCTCAGGAAGCTGCTTAGAATGAATATTTTTTACAATAGTTGCTTTCTTTTAGGTTGCATAAATGCTTAGCAAATTGTATAAGATGTAAAGCCAAAGATTTTCTGTACTAATTAAATTAAATCTTTAAATAATCCTTATACGCTTTTCAGAAATCATTTATAGCAGAATCCTTGAGATGCTTATAGTATTTTTCTTTGTCAATTAATTTCTCTGAATGTTTAATCTCTCCGTTAAATCTAACAATCCATTCCTGAACTTTAATAAAATCCTTTTTATCAATGCTCATAGTTAAATCCAATCAAGCTATCAATCTTAAGTAATCTTATTATACGATGTTTTCAAAAGAGGTTTTAGATTCTCACAAATCACCATTAAATCTACGTGATTTAATGGCTGCACTGCAGAATAAAGCTTATTTCAATTATGGCGGCCAGGGGCCACTGCCTCAAAGCTCATTAAAAGCAATTACAAAAAGCTGGGAAAAGATCCAATCCCTCGGCCCTTTTACAAATAATGTATGGCCTTATATCGCTGATGAGATCGAATCAACAAAAATATTGCTATCAAAAATCTGTGGAGTAAGCAAGCATCGAATTGCTCTCACTGAGAATGTCACCAGTGGCTGTGTTTTACCTCTATGGGGCTTACCCTTATCAAAATCTCACAGAATCTTAATTAGTGACTGTGAACATCCAGGTGTTGTTGCTGCATGCAAAGAATTAGCTAAGAGAAAAGACTTATCAATAGACATCCTTCATGTTCAGCACCTAAGGGTTGGTCTAAATGAAGCCAATAGAACAACAGAGTTTTTACTTAAAGAAATAGACAAGTCTATTCATGAAAAAACGAAGTTAGTAGTCCTATCTCACCTTCTATGGAATACAGGGCAAATAATGCCTATTGAAGCTATAGCAAACAAATTAAAGGTCCATTCTCTTAAACCCTTTCTTCTTGTAGATGCAGCTCAAAGTTTTGGCCAAATACCAGTATCGCCAGCAGCCGATCTAGCTGACATATATGCTTTTACTGGGCACAAATGGGCTTGCGGGCCAGAAGGGTTGGGAGCTGTTGTCGTTTCCGAGCGTGTGCTAAAAGAATCAACCCCTACTCTTATTGGATGGAAAAGTCTTGAAGAAGAAAAAGGAATATATGACGACAATTTAAGTCCATTTCATAAAGATGCTCGTAGATTTGAAATCGCCACCTCTTGTATCCCATTGCTAGCAGGACTTCGTTGTTCACTTGAGCTTCTAGAAGCAGAAGGTAGTGAAAAAGATCGTTTAAAAAAGATTCAAAATTTCAGTAAATTATTATGGTGCTCACTTAATGAAATAGAGGGTGTAGAGACAATCCTAAAGGGGCCTCCACCTGCTGGTTTGGTTAGTTTCACTCCTAAGACAAGTCAATCACCTACTTTTATATTGAGACAATTGGGGAGAAAAAATCTCTTTGTTAGAGTCTTAGAAGATCCTCCATGGCTACGTGCATGCCTTCATGTGACAAGTATCGAGAAAGAAATAATGGACCTCGCTATAGCTCTTAAAGAATTAATGTCCTCAACTAAATCTAATAATTCACATTTTTAATTTTCCACTTAATACCTTTCGAGCACAAACCCTATCGTCAAAATAAATTTTCTGAGTCCCCAAAATCTGATAATCCTCATGTCCTTTCCCTGCAATAAGAACTAAATCTCTTGAATTAGCTAAAGCAATAGCAAGGTCTATTGCCTTAGCTCTATCAGTTTCAACTAAGGCATCATAATCATTAGGTAGTCCAAAGAAAATATCATTAATAATCGCTTGAGGATGTTCCGTTCGAGGGTTATCCGAAGTAATGCATATAATATCTGCATATTCGGCAGCAACAGCTCCCATCTTTGCCCTTTTCCCTCTATCTCTATCACCACCACAACCAAAAACACAAATCAATTTACCTCTAGTAAAAGATCTAGCCGCAATTAAAGCATTCTTTAAACCATCAGGTGTATGTGCATAGTCAACTAATACAGTAGGTAAGTGAACATTATTATCTACTAAATTTATTCTCTCCATCCGACCTGGGACTCCTGGGAAATCAGCCAATGCCTCAAGCATCTCTTGAAGAGGCAAACCTTGTTGTACTAAAACACCAACAGCTTGCAATAGATTCATTAGATTAAAACGCCCAATCAAAGGAGAATGAAAGTATCCTTCGCCTAATGGAGTATGCAACAAACCTCTAACACCTTGAGCAGATATCTCTATATTTTTGACATACAATTCCAAATCCTCATACCCATTAATAGGATTATCCAAAGAGCATTTCCAGCAATTATGCTTTAAATCTTTTGCCAATTTAGATCCCCACTCATCATCAATATTTACAACAGCTCTTGCAGAATCAAATGACTGAAATAAAGGTCGCCTAAACAGAAGAGATTTCACCTCAAAATATTTTTGCATCGACTCATGATAATCAAGATGATCTTGCGTCAAATTTGTAAAGACTGCGCCTGAGAAATGACACCCCGCAACACGATTCTGTGCTAAGGCATGCGAACTAACTTCCATTGCTGCTATTTCCGTACCAGCGTCTACTGCCTTAGCAAGTTTTTCTTGCAATCCTTCTGCATGGCCAGTAGTTAAGATTGATTTTTCTTGATGATTAGGCCAACTGTTAATCAACGTTCCAAAAAGTGCTGATTGTCTGCCAAGTTTTTTAATCAAAAAATCAATCAAGTAAGTAGTAGTAGTTTTGCCATTTGTACCTGTTACACCTATTAGATCAATTCTTGAGGAAGGGGTATCCCAAAAAGCTGATAACAATTCTCCAGCCCATTTTGAGACAGGCTCAGGAAAAACCATGACTGCATCATTAATTCCAGGAGGATTGGATCTTGCTGCAGATAATCCAATCACGGCAGCCGAAGCACCTGAGGTAAAAGCATCCTTCCAAAAATATCCTCCATTTACTTTCTCTCCAGGCAATCCTAAAAATAAACTTCCTTGTTTTGCCAGGCGAGAATCGCAAGTTATATTCTCAATTAACGGATTTGGTAATCCTGCAGGAACTTCAAGGTCAATCTCTTTAATCAATGAATGTAATCTTTTACTCATATGAGACTCCTTAACACTCTTGAATGAGTTGATTTATTTCTTTTTGAATCCAATCAAAAAGTTGTTTCTCTTTGATTCGTGGTGAGACAACGGGCAATTCCAACAACTGCTTATGATTTTTCAATTCAATTAGCAGAACTGGAACCCTTAAGTCGTAGCGAGCTCTTTCAATTTCAGAGAAATTGTCACTATCAATATCTACCACCCTAAGATTCATAGAAGGGACTAAATCCTGGAGGCAAATTTTTTTGAGACGATCTTCAAGCCCTTCACATAAACAACATCCAGGTCGACCGTAAAGAATTAAAGAATCTAAAGACATTAATCAATCAGGGACTGGATCACATCCACAAGGGGTAAAAGGATGGCAACGAGAAAGTCGTTTAATGGTGAGCCATCCACCTTTCCACGGGCCATGCTTTGTTATTGCCTCAGCTCCATACTGGCTACAAGAGGGAATAAACCTACACCTTGGTCCCAATATTGGTGAAAACCAATCACGATAGAAACCAATTAAAGACAAAAGCCACCAACCCAGAAATTTATTTAGCCTAGAGAGCATGTTTAGAGATAGAGTGTTAAACCAGTGATTAGAGAAGCACTCTGTTGAACTGAGTTCTAACAGGGCTGATCAAAGTCACAATTGTTCCCTAATCTAACTTTTATATTATGTCTCGATACCGTGGACCTCGCCTGAGGATCACGCGTCGCTTGGGAGATCTACCAGGTCTCACCCGGAAGGCCGCAAAACGGTCGCATCCGCCAGGTCAGCACGGCCAAGCCCGTCGCAAGCGCTCTGAATACGCGATTCGACTTGAAGAAAAGCAAAAGCTTAGATTCAATTATGGAATTTCTGAGCGTCAACTAGTCCGCTACGTAAAAAAAGCTCGTGCGCAAAATGGTTCAACAGGAACTAATCTATTAAAGCTTTTGGAAAACAGGCTTGATAATATTTGTTTTCGACTTGGGTTCGGGCCAACGATTCCTGCGGCAAGACAATTTGTAAACCATGGTCATGTCACAGTAAATGGTCGAACAACAGATATCGCCAGCTATCAATGCAAAGCTGGTGATCTAGTCTCAATCAGAGAAAGAAAAGCAAGTAAAAAATTAGCCGAAACAAATCTCGAGTTCCCTGGCCTTGCCAATATTCCTCCTCATCTTGAACTAGACAAACAAAAATTGTCAGCAAAAGTTAGTGGGAATTGTGAACGAGAATGGGTTGCTTGTGAAATTAAAGAACTACTTGTAGTTGAATACTATTCAAGAAAACTTTAAAAATTTATTTTTGGGGTGGTTCATTAACCCTAAATAAAAGACTCTTATTTTAGTCTTTTATTTAGGGTTATTAATTTTAAAGAACTTTTATCTTTAAGCGAGAAATATGTAGCCTGTAGTATTGCAAAAGATTAAAAGGAGATATCAAACCTTTCTGGAAATAATATTGCTTAAATATGATTATTAATTCCCTTCAATTTCTTCATAACTTTTATTTTGATTACCAGTAAAGTTAATACTGTTATTTTCGCCCCAATGGCACCTCCTGAAAAGCCTGGAGGTATTGGATCAATAGTTGCTTATATTAAATCTATTTACAAAGATAATAAAAGAATTATATTTATCTCCCCTTATCAAAAACCTATTTTTATTCCAAAGATTTTCTTTCTAATTCCCTTTTCTAGAAATATATTACCTTTATTTAAACTAATAATTTCAGTATTAAAGTCTAACTATTGCACAAATTACTATATTTTTTCAAGTGCAGGCTATTCTTTTCTAGAAAGAATAGTATGGTCCCTAATAATTAAGCAGCTTGGTCATAATGTAAACTTAATTTTTGTTGATGGTAATTTCCCAAAAGTATGGAGAAATCAAAGTATTCTTTTTAATAAATTACAACTATCTCTTCTTGACTACATAAAACCCAACATACTTTGTCAGTCTAATGAGTGGAAAGATTATTACATTTCAATACTTGGTAAAGATTTTTCTTATGGCATATTCCCATCTACATCAAGAATTGAAAGCGAGCTTAAATCTAGTTTGCTAAAGAAAAATGAAAAGTGTAATCTTTCGGTTCTATATGTAGGATGGATAAAAGATGATAAAGGATTAAAAGACTTTTGCAGCTGTGCCAGATTTAATAAATCGCATAATTTCAAACTTATTGGTCCCTATTATGGAAATCTACCATTTAATGATTTTATATATACTCTACCTGAAAATATAGAATACATACCTCCTCTTGAAAACTTATCTGATCTAATAGAAAGTTTTTTAATGGCAGACATCTTCTTATTTGCAAGCAAGGCAGAAGGCCACTCAGTTGCATTATTAGAAGCCATGAGCGCTGGCCTTCCGATAATTGCTTATGACATTATAGGAAATCAAAATCTTGTAGAGGACTCAAAAAATGGGTTCCTTGCAAAAGCCTTTGACGTTTCAGATCTTAATCGCAAACTTTCAATATTACTTAGCTCAAAAAGTCTCTTGCAATCAATGTCTTTAGCATCTATAAATAAATATAAAACTGAATACAGCAATGTCCTATATAAAAAGCATTTAAATAAACTATTTGACCTAGAAAATCTATGATTAAACTGATCAATCATATAAAAGGATTTAAACCACTTGTTTATATAGGTGATGAATTAATACTTGCTAAATATAATAAGCTTTATATAGCTTCATTAGATTTAAAGGAGATCAATTACATATGTTCTGTAGGCACTGAAAACAAGCTAAAGTTATTATTCTCAAAAAACCGTTTATTACAAAGACTATTTCGGCTACAACTTGGTCCAGCAATCCAATTAAAACAAAAAGATTGCTTTTTAGTTTTCCTAAAAAATATATGCTATTTTGTTGATATAAAAAATAAGAAAGTAATTAAAGAAGAACATAATTTATCAATAAAAAAGCCTTTGCAAATGAATCTTATAAGCAAAGGTAAATATAAAGACTGCTTAATATTTGGAGAATATTCATTAAATGGAGAATTCAATCCCGTAGATATTTATAAAAGAAGTCCGGAGGGTTCTTATGAAAAAATTTTCACTTTCCAAAAAGGTGAAATAAATCATATTCATGGCATCTTTGAAGGTCCAAATCAGGATAATCTATATATTTTGACTGGTGATTTTAAACAAGGTGCAGGTATATGGGTTGGAGATATAAATTTGAATCATGTAAAACCACTTTTTAGAGGAGACCAGTCTACTAGGACATGCTGGATTAAAGCTATTGGAAATAATCTAGTTTTTGCAACTGATAGACAAGATGCAATTAATTATTTAAGTTATTTCTCACATAATGAAACAGGTAATATGAATAAGATTTTTCCTATTGTAGGAAGTTCTATATATTATTCATCTGCTCATTCTAAGAAAATAATCTTCTCCACATCTGTAGAGCCTGAGCCAAATTCGGGAAGTTCTCATTCATTAAAGAATCTATTAAATACAAAACGCGCCAATGGAATTATTAGTGATCATTCATGTGTTTATTCTGGTGACCTTGAAAATGGTTTTGAAATAATATTTTCTGCCAAAAAAGATTCTTTGCCATATGGACTTTTTCAATTTGGGAATATATCATTCCCTTCTGGTATATTAAAGAGACAGGATTATGTTCATTTTTATTGCATGGCTCTTTCTGGACATGATGATATAACCTATTGCTTTAATTTCGAAGATGATTAATTCTAACGATAATAATATTCTTAAAAATAAATAATGATTTATAAAAAATTTATTTAATTTCATGAAGTATATCTATATAAATAAAGTTAATTTATTTGATTGGATACGCATTTACGCATCTACACAAGTGCTAATTCAACATGGTGCTAGATATTTAAACTATACTCTTCCTGCAGGCATAGATTACTTTTTTAAATTTCATGGGGTACCCATCTTTTTTGCGATCAGTGGCTTCCTTGTTGCAATATCTTGGGTAAATTCCAGCTTCGACATAAACAAATATCTTGTATCAAGATCTCTTCGTATATTTCCAGCATTATGGTGCTCTACAATATTATCTTTTCTGCTAATTTCCAGCCTTGGTAAAATAAAATTTGCTATATCTTTAAAAGGACTTTTATGGTTTTTTTGTCAGTCAACTTTCTTTCCTTTTTGGAATCCAAGTGAACTAAGAGACTTTGGTATTGGTGTTTTAAATGGATCTTTATGGACAATACCGGTTGAATTACAGTTTTACTTTTTAATACCAATTATATTTATAGCGTATATATACTTAAAGAATAAAACAGGCAATTATATATGGTTCCTATTACTAGGTATAATAATAGTTTTATCAATATTAAGCCAGGTCTTGATTCCTCCTGTTCCTCCTGGAGATGGTTCAATACCTAGGGAGGGGCCATTATGGATAAAACTTTTTTATGTTTCTATTTTTCCCTATTTAAGTCAATTTTTAATGGGTACCATTTTAATTTTACCTTATATTTATCTAGGACAAAAGAAAAGTTCTGCAATTTTTCTCGGGATTGGCATTTTAATGTTTATTGCAGGTAATAATATATCTCCAAATTCATTGATATATAATTTTGCTTCTCCAGTATGCATAGCATTGATTGTAATAGGCATAGGTCTCTTTCCTAGTCCATTAAGACTGCCCTTCGATATATCATATGGCCTTTATCTATATCATGGACTAGTTATTAATCTATTAACAGTAACTACAAACTATAATAATATTTCGACTTTAATTTTATATTTAAGCATAACGACATTTTTAGCATTCCTATCCTGGTATATAATTGAATCGAGAGCTCTTAAATTGAAGTCTTATTTCTTATCTAGAATTTAAATAATATTATTTTTTATTTTTGCTTCAATGTTAAATATAGAAGATTATAAAGTTTTTTTATCCAGATAGCTCAAAACCTGCTTCTAAAGCAATAGATTTATATTCAAGTAAAAGATTCACTTGAAACTTTTTCTGTATTGTATCTATGAGATTTCCATGGTGATATTTACTCTTTTAAAAAGCATTTAAACCTTTGGCCTCAAAAAAAAATCCATTTCAAACCCCATCAGGATTTAGTACAAAAGCAATCCATCATGGGAAAAGCTTTGCTGAGGAGACTGGGGCTGTCATGCCTCCTATCTTTACTAGTGCAACCTTTGCCCACGGGAATCCAGAAGGGTTTGATTACACCCGATCAGGCAATCCAAACTTTAAAATCCTTGAATCAGTGATTGCCTCTCTTGAAGATTGCAAATATTCAACTGTTTTCGCCTCTGGAGTAAGCGCAATTACAGCCATCACGTCTTCTTTGAAAACGGGAGATCTTATTCTTTGTGAAGAGAATCTATATGGTTGCACAGTTCGTTTATTTGAAAAGGTATTTAAAAAGTTTGGCCTAAAAACTTTTTGGGTAGACTTTACTAAATCTGATTCTATAAATAAAATTAATGATCTAAAACCAGCAATGATATGGCTAGAGAGTCCGACCAACCCGTTACTAAAAATAATAGACATCAAACGCATATGTACAATAGCAAGCAAGCATCAAATCCCCGTAGTAGTAGACAATACTTTTGCGACCCCTCTCTTACAAAAGCCACTAGAGCTGGGTGCCACTTTGTCTCTGACAAGTACTACTAAATATATTAACGGTCACTCTGACGCTTTAGGAGGTGCAGTTTGCAGTGAAGATTCTAAATGGCATGAGCGAATGACATTTGCTCAAAAAGCTCTTGGATTGCAACCATCTCCTTTTGATTGTTGGCTAATTACTAGAGGTGTCAAGACACTCCCTCTACGGCTTGAACGCCAAGTAGATAATGCAAGTTCATTGGCTACTTTCCTCTGTGGTCATCCTTTTATTGAATGGGTTAGATATCCTTTTAGGCCAGATCACCCACAAAATGAAATAGCAAAGAAACAAATGCTTGCAGGAGGAGCTATTATTACCGCTACTCTGAAAACAGATCTAAATCAAACATTTTCATTCTGTAAAAATCTTAAATATTTCACTCTTGCAGAAAGCCTAGGAGGCGTTGAAAGTCTTGTCTGTCACCCTTCCACAATGACCCATGCATCTGTAAACGCTGAAACTAAATCCCTTCTAGGGATTAATGACTCTTTAATACGTTTTTCTATTGGATGTGAAGATTTAGAAGATCTCATTGCAGATCTAAGTCAAGCACTAGATTTGATTCAGTGAATAGGCGCAATCTACTAATAGACCCTTGTTGGAGTGCATTAGATCTAGGAGAACCTCTACCTGAAAGTCCTCATGCCGTTTCGGTCGCTTTACCTCGATGGCAAGATGTCATTAATTACGAGGAAAAAGAAGATAATTGCATAAAATCGCTTCGAGCCGTATATCCCCGTTTTGGTTTAAATCCTCTTATCGCAAAGATATCTAAAAAAGCTACAAGTCATAGTGAAATTAAGCACAGTAATGGTTGGCCTTACCCCAATTTAAAGGTCGCAGAAGAAGCACAGCATCATTGCCAGAAGAACAGCAATGGGAAAAGTGTTATCAAAGAGATATTAGGAATGCATTGTCTTATTACAGATAAAGAAGCTACTCCTAAGGCAAAAGCTTTCTGGCAACATACAGGACTTGGTGCGTCATCACGCCAAGCTGCTATAGCCCTAAATCAAGAGATTGCGCCTTCTTGTCATGAAGGTGAAATGGCCCGAGTTGCCTTACATAATCGATTGGCTGCTATCTATCAATGTGAATCTGAATTAATCCAACTACATCCTTCTGGAATGGCAGCACTTGCGACAGCTCTTGGTTCCATACGAAAAATACGGCCAAATCGTCCTTTCCTCCAATTAGGTTTCCCTTATGTAGATGTTCTCAAATTACCTCAGGTGATTTTTGGGGGGTGTGATCTTCTAATAGATACCAATATAAAACGACTCGCAAAAGAACTTGATACTCGCAATCCAGCAGCAATCATTGTTGAACTCCCTAGTAATCCAATGCTTCAATGCATAGATCTTCAAGAGGTGAGCAAATTAGCTCATGAGCGTGGAATCCCTGTGATAGCTGATGACACTATCGGATCAGCTATCAATATTGACCCAATACCATTTGCAGATCTAATCTTCAGCTCGTTGACAAAGAGCTTTGCAGGAAGAGGGGATATACTTGCCGGCTCATTAGTAGTTAGCCCAGAATCTCGCTGGAAAAAAGAACTTGCTGAAATTATTCAAACGACAGCTCTAGCACCATTGTCAGATCCAGACGCTATTGCTCTAGAAGAAGTCAGCAGAGATGTAACGCAACGTCTACCTCTATTAAATAAAGCCTGCTTGGAACTAAAAAGAAAACTTGAAACTCATCCTCAAGTGGCCAGAGTTCTTCATCCTGAAAACTGTCAGAATTTCAATGCAATTAAAAGATCAAAAGCAGGTTATGGGTGCCTCCTATCAATCGAATTAGTTGGAGGTATTTCAAAAGCAAAACGCTTTTATGACTCGCTGCAAGTTTGCAAAGGTCCCAGTCTTGGAACCAATTTCACTCTTACCTGTCCTTATGTACTTTTAGCACACTATAAAGAATTGGATTGGGCTACAAAATGTGGAGTACCTCCTCATCTGTTAAGGGTCTCAGTAGGCCTTGAAGAACATCTATCTCTATGGAATCGTTTTAAAAAAGCTCTTGAAATATAAATCTCAAATAAGCGAAAATCATTATCAAATCAATACAATCTCAATTAATTTGAGTAGATTTTGAGAAGCGAATCAAATTCATTATTTAACATGGCAAGGATTTTCGATGACAATAGCTTTGCGATAGGAAACACTCCTTTAGTAAAGCTGAACTCAGTAACTAATAATTCAAAGGCAACTGTTTTAGCCAAAATCGAAGGTAGAAACCCTGCTTACAGCGTCAAATGCAGAATTGGGGCAAATATGATTTGGGATGCTGAACAAAAAGGGTTGCTTAGCAAAAACCAAACAATCATTGAGCCCACTTCAGGTAATACAGGCATAGCACTAGCCTTTACTGCGGCTGCACGTGGGTACAAACTTGTTTTAACAATGCCCGAGTCAATGTCGTTAGAACGGCGCAGAGTAATGGCTGTCCTTGGAGCAGAACTAATACTTACTGAAGCTGCCAAAGGAATGCCTGGTGCAATTGCTAAAGCAAAAGAAATAGCTGAAAGTAATCCACAAAAGTATTTCATGCCTGGGCAATTTGATAACCCAGCCAACCCTGATATTCATTTCAAAACTACAGGTCCTGAGATTTGGGAAGATACTGATGGGAATATAGATGTTCTTGTTTCAGGAGTAGGGACAGGCGGCACTATTACAGGAATTTCCAGATATATCAAAAAAGAAAAAGGGAAATCAATTCTTTCGGTTGCTGTTGAGCCTAGTCATAGCCCAGTTATTACCCAGACACTTAATGGAGATGAAATAAAACCAGGCCCTCATAAAATCCAAGGAATTGGGGCAGGTTTTATTCCCAAAAACCTTGACCTTTCAATTGTTGATAGGGTCGAGCAAGTCACCAATGATGAATCAATAGAGATGGCTCTTCGTCTCTCTAAAGAAGAAGGCTTGCTAGTAGGAATTTCCTGTGGAGCCGCTGCAACAGCTGCCCTAAGACTAGCCGAACAAGATGAGTTCGCAGGTAAAACAATTGTTGTTATTCTTCCTGATCTAGCTGAACGTTACTTATCTTCAGTGATGTTTGAAGAAGTCCCAACGGGAATTATTGAAAATATTTAGACTTTTTTAACCCGAGCAGAAGTTAATACCGCCTCAGGCATAATTAACATTGCATCTCCATATGAGAAGAAACGAAACTGGCTCTTTATTGCTTTCTTATAAAGAGTCAGTAGACGTTCTCTTCCAATAAAAGCACTAACTAAAAGTAATAAAGAGCTTCGGGGTAAATGAAAATTTGTAAGCAACCCATCAACTACACCAAATTTATATCCAGGTTTTATTACAAGGTCTACTTTTTCGCTCAACGGGCTCAGAACTCCTCCTCCAACCTGGAAAGCTCCTTCCAAGGCCCTAACACAAGTTGTCCCAACGGCAATGACTCGACCACCTCGAGTACGACATTCTTCAATGGCTTTTATGACCTCTGGTTTTACTTCCACCCATTCACTATGGAGTAGCAAATTAGTTAAGTCATCTTTTTCAAGCGGTCTGAAAGTGCCAAGCCCGACATGCAAAGTTATTGTTGCTTGTGAAATACCATTCCTTCTTAATTCTCTTAAGAGCTCATCACTTAAGTGCAAGCCAGCAGTAGGTGCAGCAACTGCACCTGGATTAACCGCAAATCTTGTTTGATACCTATTGCTATCAGAAGAAGACAGATTTTTTATATATGGTGGCAGAGGGACTTCTCCATAACGATTCAATAAAATTTCTATTTTTTGTCTATCTGAAAAAATTGAAGGGAATTGAATTATTCGGCCACCGCTAGCAACTTCTTTATCAACTACCTTTAATTCAACTGATTCCTCTCCTCTACATTCTAAAAACAATCGATCTCCTGGTCTCATTCGTTTAGCTGGCTTGGCAAGGCATAACCAAAGACCACCTTCAAGAGGTTCAAGGACCAATAACTCCGCTTGTCCTCCTCCAGATAGCCGCACTCTTAATCTCGCTTTAAGAACGCGCGTGTCATTTAAAACAACTAAGTCTCCCTTGCGTAATTTGTTTTTCATATCCCAAACCCTCATGTCTTCTATCTGGTCATCTTCTTTTTGATTCTCACCGACAAGCATTAATCTTGCGTGGTGTCGAAGTTCAGGGGGTTCTTGCGCTATTAACTCAGGAGGCAGTTCATAATCGTAAGAACTTAATAAAAAATCTTTTAGTTCCGGCACAATATTAAAAATTAATTCTTTTAAAGACTTGGTGGGGCCAACAAGATTTCAATTCCCTTTCGATTATTAATTTTGATTTATGAAGAGAGACTTTCTGGATTCTCCTCAATGAGATGAGCAAGATCTTTCAAGAAAGAAGCCCCATCTGCTCCATAAATCACTCGGTGATCAGCAGTTAAATTTACTTGCATTTGCTTTTTGATGCTAATTGAACCATCTTTCCCTGCTACTACACTCTTTCTTGATGCCGCTACTGCAAGAATTGCTCCAGTACCAGGAGGAAGAATCGCATCAAAACGATCTACTCCAAACATCCCTAAATTTGAAAGCGTAAATGTTCCTGTACTGTATTCATCTGGTTGAAGTTGCTTACTGCGGGAACGTTTAACTAAATCTTTCCACTGTCTAGATAACTCAAAAAGATCTGTAATATCAGCTTTTTGCAAAACAGGTGTAATAAGACCACCATCTTCCATAGCAACTGCAACTGCAACATTTACATGAGTTGGATAGGACATTCCTTCAGAGGTGCAAGCGGCATTCACCTGAGGATGTCTTGCCAGTATTTTGCCCACAGCTTTTACTAATAAAGCCGTCATGGTTACTCCATTTGGCTTAACCTTTTTATAAAAAGCATCTAATTTATCTGTATTTATCGTATATCCAACCCTAAAACAAGGAACCGATAAACTTGCTTCCATATTTTTATTTACAGCTTGTTGAAGGGTCTTAAAAGGAACTGTTTCCCCAGGAGAACCAAAACTATTGCCAGTGGAAGTATGTTCTTCTTTTTTCTCTGGTGAAGATGAGATTAGCTGAACTGTGGATATTGTTTCAATAGAGGCGGGCGAATCACTCTCAGCAACCCAAGGAACGGTAATAGGTTCTCCTGCTGCTTTTTGGACATCTTCTGCTTGAATTCGCCCATGGGGGCCTGACCCCTTAACTAAAGACAGGTCAACGCCCTTCTGTGAGGCAAGTTTTTTAGCCCTAGGAGAAGCCACAATTCTTCCATTATTTGTAACTGATGCTGGTTGAGTGATAACTGGATGTAATTCAGGAGCAGACTCTGATGAAGTTGAAGCCGGCTCGGATGGAGTTGGAGCAGGCTCTAAAGGAACTTCTAATTCCTTTGTTTTTTCTTCATCAGGTTCAAAAGAACTAGAACTGGAAGTCTCAACAGACTTAATAGTTTCTTCTGCAGGAGCATTGGGAGCTTGAGCTTTGACTGCAGCTATTTCTTCTTCATTCTCAACAATTAATCCAATTGTTTCTCCTACTGGAGCAGAGCTCCCAGCTGGCATTAAAATTGCTGCCAAATATCCTTCTTGGAAAGCTTCAACATCCATATCTGCTTTATCTGATTCAACCACTAAAACAGATTCCCCACGACCAACTTTGTCTCCTGGTTTTTTAAGCCATTCCACAATTTTGCCCTCAGTCATAGTGGAACTAAGTGCTGGCATAAAAATGTCGTGTGTCGCCATTATCTTGTCAATACAAGAGGATTAAAAGGATAGCGTTAGGCCTTCTTCAGAACTTTTCTCCAACTTAACGAAGAGAGTTGTTTGGCTTAACTTTTAAATGTTAATTCGATTGTGAAAACTCTCCAACAAAGAGTTGCTTGATGAATTAAAAATCACCTTTAGGAAAGTCTAATCAATTCCTTCAATCTCTTCTACAACCCCATCTCTGACAAGAACTGTGACTTGCATTTTCTTGACCAAATTGTCACCAACCTTTAAATCACAAATACTTTCCATTTGTCCTTGTTCCACAATTTGCTCCATTTCAAGCTCTCTTACTTGAGATTGCTGTTGGAGAAGATTTCGCTTTTGCTCTTCTAATTCTGATCTTTTTGAGGCCACCTGTTGTTGTATTTGTGCGACCTGTTCTTGGACTCTAGGATCCAATGGATTCGCACTCTGGCTTCTAACATCATTAACAATTTGCTGTCCTTCCTGCTCTAACTGAGCCAACTGTTGATCTGATGATGAAATAGCACCACTAATTTCTTTCTCAGCATCTTCTTTCCAAGAAGGTGTTACAACAGCCCTAATTGTGACTGTTCGCTTAATCGAAATGGTTTGACCTTCTGACATTGAATGAATTAATAAGACATAAGACTCTCAGTGAAATTGGTTTAGGTCAACTAAATTGATGACTTCGAGAAATTAACGCATATAGATTTGAGCTACAGCTTCAAAATCTCGAGAAGCAATTTTTTCTCTTCTTTGCTTTAGTGTTTGAGTTAATAAGCCATTCTCAATAGTAAAAGGACTAACTATCGCAACACCACATACTCTTTCATCCACACGAGACCCAATCCGACTCGACAGCAATATGTTTACTTCATGGCGTAACAACTTTCTTAAAGATTCATATTGAGAAGAAGCAGAAAGATCTTGATTAAGACTTATTCCATGACCTTTGGCCCATTTAATTATGTTTTCAACATTAGGCACTAACAAAACTCCTAATTGCTTCTCATCCTGTCCAACCATCATTACTTGCTCTATCAAAGGACTCGCAACTAAAACTTCTTCCAAAGGTCCAGGTTCTATATTTTCGCCATTACTCAGAACAATCGTATCTTTGGCCCGACCAGTAAGGACAAGAGTCCCATCTTTAAGGAGCATGCCAATATCACCAGTATCAAACCACCCACTAGGTCCTAAAACCTTTGCGGATGCTTCGGGTTTAAATAAATAACCAGACATCACTTGAGGTCCTCTAACCATCACTATTCCTTTCTCATTTATTTTCTTTAAAGATCTATCTTCGAGATCTAAAATCCTAAATTCTGTTTCTGGTAAAGGCAAACCAGAACTACCCCTAATATTTCTCCATGGACGTCTACAACTAACAACAGGACTTGTTTCAGTTAATCCATATCCAACAAGCAATTCAACTCCTATAGCCTCAAAGAACGCATCAACGTGTGGAGCAATAGCTCCTCCTCCACTAATAGGGAAACGTAACCTTCCTCCACAAAGTTGTTTAAGGACTTTAGGCCATAAAAAAGAATCTGATAATGCATGCAATGGAAATCTGAAGCCTACTTCTAAAAGAGAAATAGCTCTTTGCAAAATATCTACTTTTTCTATTAACAATGCTCGACACTTTCTTAAAGCCATTTTATAAGCAACGCTGTTCTTAAGGGCAGATTTCAAAAGATTCTGTCTCGATGGAGGCATTTCTTTAACTGCATCATTAAAACCAGCTTGAATTGCCTCCCATAACCTGGGTACAGTTGCCATTACAATTGGCCGAACTCTTGGTAAATCAATCTTTAATTTTTTAATTGTCGTATAAGTCTGTGAGCACCCACAAGAAAAAAAATAATATTCAGCACTTCTTTCATATGAATGCCATATAGGCAAAACACTTAAAACTGGAGAACCTGGCGCAGGGTTCGCAACACAAGCAAGGGCGCGTATTTGGTGCAATAAATTTCCATGGCTTAAAGGAACTCCTTTAGGTTTTCCTGTCGTTCCAGAGGTATAAAGAATTGTCGCGATAGATGAGCTGGCTAAATTAGTTTCTCGGCTATTAATTGAATCAATTTCTTCTTTTTCCAAACCTTTTAAAAGGAACTCTTCCCAGCCAATCAAACCAGCCTCGGGCTCGCCTTCAAGTTGAAGAACTATCTTGAATCTGCCTTTTTGATCATCAGAAAGACAAAGTTTACGCCATAAATCAGCGTTCTGGACAACAAGAGCTATCGCCTTGCAATCCTTAAGGATATATTTCAGTTCTTCTAAAGGAGCAGATACACCTCTAACTGCATCTATCGCATCTAATCGCATAAGACCTTGATCAACAACGAGCCATCTAGGACTATTCTCAGAGAAAAGTGCCACAACATCACCACTCTGAATCCCAAAACTATGAAATGCCCTTGCAGCAATAGATATTCTCTCTGACAATTGCTTATAAGTTGCACTTTCAGGAGGGGAAGAATGAGGAGCATCTACAGCCAAAACCTCTCCACATTTATCACTTAAATAGGGCCAAATCTGATCAACTCTTTCTAGGTCTTCAACGAAATTGTGCAGTTTTAAAGACTTTTGTTCTTTCTTAGTAGGGGTCCAATTTGCTTTCGCCCAATTAACATTATTTGTTTGAGAGTTCATAAATGAAAAAAACATTGCCTAAGATCTTCTCTCTCTATAAAAACTTATAAACTTAATTATCAGACTCAATTAATCAAAATCAAAAAGAAGCGTTAATTTTTCCAATCCAAACGAAATCGTTTCTCTAGACATTTTTTCATTAAAGGATGAACGTCCTCAATCGTTATTCCTGGGATCCAAGAGTCGAGCTTACCCATCATTGATCCATCTAACCCACAAGGGTTTATTTGCCTAAAGCCTTCTAAATCACAATTTACATTCAAAGCTAATCCATGTTGCGTAATCCAACGACGACAACCCACTCCTATAGAAGCCACCTTTCGGTTTTGGCACCAGACACCAGTCAAACCGCTCATTCTTTGACCCTGAAGTTCAAGACAATCTAATAAATCAATCAATACTTGTTCAAGTTGGCGCAAATACCATGAAAGATCTTTTTTATACCTATTAAGATCAATTACAAGGTATACAACTAATTGGCCTTGCAAATGATGAGTTACATCTCCACCCCTATCTATACGATATAAATTAAGATTGTTTTTTTTAGTGTTGAAAAGCAGATTACTTGGATCAGCTCCTCTACCAAAAGTAAAGCAAGCAGGATGCTCCAAGAACCAAATAGCCTGCGGGAACGAAGAATCTGCCAAAAGATTCCTCCTCCAATCTGACTGCCAATTCCAAGCTGTCTCAAACTGGACCAAACCTTTTGGTTTAAAAAGAAAAGAAGAGGAGCTTTTCTCTGGTAAAAAAGTTATATCTAGTTTGCCGATATCATCCGGCGTTGGAGGAATGAAATGAAACTGCTTATCCATGGTCGTAACCTTGAACTAACTCAAGCACTTCGTGAATACACTCAAACAAAAATAGAAAAAGCTATCCATCATTTTGATGAAATAGTAAAAGAAGCAGATGTTCATCTTTCTGTAGAGCGAAACCCTAGAGTTCCACAACAAATAGCTGAAGTAACTGTTTTTGCTAATGGCACTGTAATCAGAGCCCAAGAAAGAAGCGATAACCTATATTCAAGTATTGATTTAGTAGCCAGCAAATTATCTAGACAATTAAGAAAGTACAAAGAACGTCATAGTGATCATCATCACAGCCATAAAGCACCTCTTAGCCCTAGAACTGACGAAATAATCAATGAAAACACTTTGGATGATTCTTTACTAAGTGGAAAGAAACCTGATCTCCCTACTCCTGGTATAAGAAGAAAATATTTCACAATGAAACCAATGAATCTTGAGGATGCTAGGAATCAACTTGACCTAATAGATCACGACTTTTATTTTTTTCGAGATAAAGAAAGTAAAGAATTACAAGTTATCTATAAAAGGAACCATGGAGGTTACGGGGTAATTCAAGCAAAAAATTAAATCCAACAGCTTTTATAACATTTAACAACTTGGATCATTCTCATATTGATATTACTAATCATCTTCATCAGGCAGCCTTAGGAGCTCATATTGATGAAGAGGCTTTAAATAATATCTGTGACCTATCTAAATATTTTAATTTCTCTGGCCTTTGCACTAATCTTATAAGGTTGCCAACAGCTAGAAAGCGTCTTGGCGCAACAACAACAAAGTTAATCGCTGTTATAGCATTCCCATTTGGAGATATTCCAATAAACCTAAAAATACAAGAGGCTGAATGGGCTGCTAATAAGGGAGCAGAAGAATTAGATATGGTTCCTAATTTTTTTGCTCTGAGCCAAGGGAAAATAAATATTTTTGCTGAAGAACTTGCTCAGATATGCGAATTAGACCTACCTGTGAGAGTGATTCTTGATGTAGAAAACCTTTCCAAAGAGAAATTATCTTTAGCTGTAGAAGCTTCTATAGATGCAGGAGCTTTTGGAATTCAAGCTGGTAATGGCTTCGGTCCCCCTGTTCAACCAAAAACCATAAAAGAACTTGTAAATCTAACAAAAGGTCGTTGTGCTATCAAAGCAGTTGGTGGTATTAGAACTCTCCCTCATGCAATCGAATTAATAGAAGCTGGCTCTATCCAATTGGGAACAAGTGCAGGAGGGGAGTTAATGAAAGAACTAAAAAGGTTCAAATCGAATGGTGTCTGAAAAACGAATTCAAGGACTTTCTTTAAAAGTCGGTCCGCTTGGAGAGAACGATCGATTGCTAACTGTTTTAACTGAAAAAGAAGGTATCATTCGAATTGCTATTCCTGGAGCAAGGCGGCCAAAAAGTAGCCTTGCAGCAGCCGTACCTCTAACTTTGATTGACTTGCAAGTAGTGGGAAGGCGTGAGCTCAAAAGAGTCAAACAAATGAAAGTTTTAAGGAGCTTTACAAAATTAGGACAACGCATTGAAACTCTTGCCGCTGCACAGGCTATTACTGAGCTAACTCTTATGGTTGCGGTAAACAATGATCCTCAACTAAAGATTCTAGAGACAGTGATTATCCATCTAGGACGACTTGAAGAAGTCGATAAAGGAGAGGAGTCTCAGATTTTAATTTTGGCAAAAATTGTTCAATGCTGTGTTCACTTACTTGCTCTTGGAGGTTATTCAATTCCTGTACATAGGTGTTCTCGTAGTGGCATCAATTTAGAACCTCCACTAGGGAATTGGGATTGGTGTTGCAGCTTAATTCCTGAAGAAGGCTTTGCGATAGGCGCAATTCCAAACTCTGTTTTACAATTAAATCCCTCTGAACTAGCTTTACTTCAAAGATTATTTCAACCGAACTTGCCTTTCAATAAAGAAGGCACTTTACTTGGTCCCCAAAAAGTCTGGTTAAAGTTATTAGCAGTAATTGAATGCTGGGCAGAACATCACCTACCTAAACGCATTCGCTCATTGGAAATGCTTAGAGAAGTTCTAACAATTTCAGAAATAGATAATAATAAATATTTAAATTCATAATAACCTTGCGAATTTAAGTAGGTATCCATATTTTTAATTACTACCAGAGAGAAACGACAACTTCTGATTGAAATATTTCTTTTAATTTTGTAGTCCTATCCTTAAGTCACTTCTTTTTATCTGGCATAAGATCAAACATTGAACTACAACAAAAATTCTTACTAGTCTTACTATTGTTATTAAGAGTCTCAAGAAAAGTTTATATGACTTGCTAACTTAGTCCTTAGTTTCTACTGCAGCTAGTGGCGCATATCGCCTGGCTGGGAAAAAAAACACCCTTTTGCGGCAATGTCAGCTATGGCTTAAGCACCACTAAGGAGCTTAGGAATAGAGGTCATAAGACGAGCTTTATTCATTTTGATAATCCAACAAATCCTAAGAATTCCAAAACATCTCTTTTAGCTAACGACCCTGAAGTTAGTCTTCCTTATCTAATCAAGTCTCAGGTTTATACAATTCCCTCCCTCAGAGCTCAGAGAGAATTACGAGAATCACTAGAACAACTAAAGCCTGACTTGGTCCATGCAAGTCTTACTCTATCTCCTCTTGATTTCAGACTGCCTGAATTATGCAGTCAAATAAAAGTTCCTCTGATAGCAACATTCCACCCGGCTTTTGATTCTGGAATGAGAAATTTAACTGCTAGCACGCAACAACTAACTTATCAACTATATGCACCGTCATTAGCAAAGTACGACAAAGTAATAGTATTTTCGGAGATGCAAGCAGAAGTACTTGAAAAACTTGGAGTCAAAGAACATCAACTAGAAGTTATTCCTAATGGAGTAAATCAAGAGATATGGCTACCATCGCAACCTGGCGTAAAAAGCAAAAAGCAACATGAGATCAGAACACGTCTTGGGAAAGACCGTATTTTTCTCTATATGGGTCGTATCGCGTCAGAGAAAAATGTCGAGGCGCTTCTTAAAGCTTGGCGCCAAACAAATCTTCAAGGATGTCAACTGGTAATTGTAGGAGATGGTCCACTACGTCCAACTCTTGAAAATAATTCATTAGCCAATCACGATCAAAATGTCTTTTGGTGGGGCTATGAATCAGATTTAGAGACTAAAATAGCGCTACTCCAATGCGCAGAAGTATTCCTTCTTCCTAGCCTTGTCGAAGGGCTTTCGTTAGCCTTACTAGAAGCGATGTCAACCGGGACCGCTTGTATCGCTACTGATGCTGGAGCAGACGGAGAAGTCCTCGAGGATGGTGCTGGCATAGTCCTTAATACTGAAAATGTCACTTTTCAATTGAAAACTCTTTTACCAGTTCTAAAGGATCAACCTGTACTTACATCAGAGTTAGGTAAGCGTGCAAGGCTCAGAGTGCTTGAAAGATATACACTCAAACAAAATGTTGACTGTCTCGAAAATCTTTATCATAACCTCCTTTTAAGATCAACTAAAAATCCAGCTATGCCAGTTCACGACTTCGTTCTGCCGCTACGACAACAGCCTCAATTAAGGCGGAGCGCAAACCTGCCATTTCAAGATGTCTCAAAGCTGTGATAGTTGTACCTCCAGGAGAAGAGACCATATCCTTGAGCTGACCTGGATGTAAATCTTTTTCTTTAAGTAATAAAGCAGTCCCAGAAAGAGTACTATTTGCCAAATGATTAGCTAATAAACGTGGTAAGCCTGCAGCAACAGCACCATCTGCCAGTGCTTCAAGAATTAGAGCCACATATGCTGGTCCTGAAGAAGTTAATGCCAAAAAAGCATCTAACTGTTTTTCCGGCAATTCCAAAATCTCACTAATAGGACTAAAGATTTCTTTTACCAATAAGCGGTGTTGACTATTCACCCCTGTGCCCCAAGACAATCCAGTAAGACCTGCTCTTACTAAAACAGGTGTATTTGGAACTGCTCTAATGCAAATATGTCCTGGGAAGATTTGCTGAAGTTTTTTTAAAGTTACTCCCGCTACAACAGAAATCAACAATGGTTTTTGATGCTCTTTATTCTGTAAATCTTGGAAGCATTTTTCTTTTACTAAATCTAACTGTTGAGGCTTTACCGCTAGCAGCTTAATAGGAGCCCTCCAAACTTCTACCTCCTTTGGATCCTCTGAAGAAACAACTTGGATTCCGTTAGGAAGATTTTCTAAAGAAGCTAAAATACTTTCTTCTTTCCCTACGACACCAATAACCTGCTCAGGTTCGCAATATCCATTTTCCAATAAAGGAGAAAGGATGGCTTGAGCCATCCTTCCCAGACCAATGACTCCTAGGGATATATTTACCAAAATTACAAGGCTGCATCAATTGATTCTCCCCAAGCTGGCTCAGGAGCAGGCATTGAGCCCTTGGCTATAAAATCAGAATCTTTATTTACGACTGTGGAGGGAGAAGCTTCCTCTTGGAATGAATTCGTTACATTGACACAACTTGGAGCGAATAGAAAAATACTTTCGCCAACTCTTTCTTGATGGCCATCAATCGCAAAAGTACCTCCAGCAACAAAATCAACAGCTCTTTGCGCCTGATCAGGTTCCATCATCGTGAGATTTAAAATAACTGTTTTTCTTTCACGCAAAGCTTGAATGGCTCGAGGCATTTCATCAAAGCTTCTTGGCTCCATCAAATTAACTTCAGCAGTCGCAGAAGAGATCCCAGGCATTCCAATTACATTAGAAGGAGTAGCTCCTCTCCCTTCGAAAGGATTTGATTGAGCAAGAGGGGACATTTGATTTCTAGTATCTCTGTGTGCAGTATTCCCAGAATCAAACTCATCCCCTGTTTCATAATCAAGCTCATCAAAATCGCTATCTAGATAGTCGTCACCAGCAACGACAGCACGAAGACGGGAAATAAGCGACA
>CETG01155125.1_pt1 | contig 94492 bp, 98 predicted proteins | sample 361471 | NCBI WGS metagenome assembly CETG01 (sample SAMEA2622696, study PRJEB7988) | marine metagenome | isolation source: saline water (ENVO:00002010), including | reverse complement strand
ATTAAATAAGAACAGGTATTACCTGCCAGGAGGACTTTAAAGGAAAACAAGGAGTTTTGTGACCAAAATTAAGGATCATTTACGAAGAAAAGATAAAGATGGCCTCACAAAGATTTAATATTCAAAAAAGTTCTCTTGTATGGAGGCGTCTTGGTTTTAATTAAATGGATGCAGGATGGCTTCAATCTTGAAGAAATAGTTCCTTTAACGCTTGCCAGGCATAGAAAACTTGAGCTAGAACAACAAGGTGCAACAATCTATTGGAGCGAAAGACTGCTAATGGCTAATTAAATGAAAAAAATCTTTGATACACCTATAAAAAGTTTTATTGGCTCAAGTATTTTAATACTAGGAATATTTTTATTAATCAGCTTTATAAAAACCAATAAAAAGCAAGATGCTAATTTTTTATTGAACCAAGAGGCAGAACTTAATCAGATAAAAATAAAGTTGTCTGAACTTGAGAATCTTATAAAAGGTAATAAAGAAAATAATTTGATTACAAATACAGCTCAAATAAACGAAGAAAATCTAAGTCCTATTAAATCAGTAACTTTTAGAATGGATTCAAATGATGATCGTTTAAGAATTTACTGGAGTAATGGAAATAAAACAGATATACCATGTACAAAAGAACAATCTATATGGGTATGCGGTTGATAATTTAATAACTTTCTAAAACTAGATTTTTTAACTCTTTAAACCAATTATTCTTAAAATCCCAAACTTCTCTATAAGAAAGACTCATTGCTATATTTTTTTCTAAATAAGCTGCTTCATTAATAAATAGAGGAACTAATGGACTAGTTGTATTTATTGAAGATGTTTCTCCAGACTCATTACCAAATAAAGGATCACCTTTATGAATTGGGATCCAATCCTTACCTTGACGGTCTTCATGAATATAAGATTTAGGTAATCCTTGGAAATCTCTTGGAAAGTCAACACTTTTCAAATGTCTATGAATAATTACTTTTTCAGGGAAATGAGAATTCCCTAATTTAACTTTTGATATTTCCTCCAAGGCAACTTCCAAACTAAGACGAGTTTGTTGGATTATTTTCGCGTGAAGCAAACCTTGGGGAACAGGTCCGATTTCAATAACTAATCCACAAGGCCAGCTCTCAGCTAAAAAACCTTTCTGGGCGGGATCTCCTTCATGTAAATATATAGGTAAGCCAAGGTGATGTTGGATCAAAGCAGCTAAAGCCAGATCAGCAGGCCTACGTCCATATACAACAAGACAGCAGCCCATAAAAGCTGTTGTACTATGAAAGTCTAAAGCTATATTGCAAGGATTTTCACCGTCAAAGCCATATTTATCCAACAATTGCTTAGCTCGATTGATCTCATATATCTTTGTTGAGTCAATTGAATTAAATAAATCTGAAGAAAAGCTTCTATTTAAATCCCTATCTATATAACGTCTTCCAACTTCTCTAGCTAAAGGATTGCCTATTTCTCTATATATATTTAATCCACTTCTATTTACAAGGTCATCTTTCTGATCCCATTGATCAAATAACCATGGTGCATTCACCTCATTACCATGAGTCCCTGCAACTAAAAGCACCTGAACTCCTGACATTAAAAAGCAAAAACATTTACAAACCTGAACTTAGCCGCAAACAGAATTCCTATGGCAATCCCTACAGCTGTTGTTACTGCCGCAAGAAAAGGTTGGCACTGGCAATGGAATCAATTAATGAATGGACTGGCTCCTTGCGATGAGAGCGGAAGTTATTCTAGGCCGGCCACTCAGAAACAAAATGCAAGGGTTCCATTAAAAGAAGATCTTATTAATCGAGAATTTGATCACTTGCCTCGATTAATTATTGGGAGAAGCTGTCCTTGGGCTCATAGAACTTGGCTAGTTTTTAAATTACGCAAATTAGAAAAAACTATCACTTTGGTTTTTGCTAAAGCTGATCATGACGAAGGAAGATGGAAATTAGAAAAACCATTAATGGGATGCAATTCCTTAACTGCTCTTTATAAAAAGTGTGGCACTCCTCCTTCTTTTCGTGCAACAGTACCTGTACTAATTGACCCAAGAAATAATGAAAACGTCAATCCTGAGATTATGGGTAATGAAAGCGCACAATTAATTGAAGTATTAAATAATTGGCCAACTCAAACAGATTCTCCAAATCTTGCTCCCAAAGAACTAATCAAAGATATAAATAAATGGCAAATGATTATTCAACCTTTTATTAATAACGGCGTTTATAAATGTGGTTTTGCTAGGAATCAAAAGGCTTACAATAAAGCCTCTAAAGAACTTTTTGAAGCTCTTGAAAAAGTAGAAAAAAATCTTACCGATAAAGGTCCCTGGCTTTGTGGAGAGAAAATAACACTGGCAGATATTAAACTTTTTCCTACTTTAATTAGATGGGAAGCAATTTATGAGCCTCTATTTGGTTGTAGCCAAAAACCTATTTGGTTATTCCCGAATATTTGTAACTGGAGAAGAAAAATTTATGAGATTCCTCAAATTGCTGAAACTTGTAATGAAGATATATGGAGAAAAGATTATTTTGGAGCTTTATTTCCCTTAAGGCCAAGCAATATTGTTCCCAGTGGTCCATCTTTAACAACATTTTTAAATCATAATTCTTATTCAATGGATAATTAAACAAGTTTATACTGAAGATATGGAAACTACTACACAAGAAAAGCAATTTGATGGGGTATATGGCAAATACACCATTACTTCCTTGGACAAAATTGAGGTTAAAAGATATAGGTTTGCAGTACTTTTTTGTGCAATAAGCTTTTGTGGTTGTCTAGGTCACTGGTTTCTAATTGGTCCCTCTTTTGCTTGGGTTTGGCTTTTGATGATGTGCATTACTTTAGGCTTTGCACTTAAATGGATACATATATATCTGCGCCCTCTTCATAAAGCTCTTCAAATTTTATGGGGTATTGGATGCATTGGTGTTTCAATAATGCTGTTTACTTTTGGGCCAAAAAATATACTCACATCTATTTATGAAAATCCAATTTGGACAATATCAATAGGTCCTTTTTTTGCAGCATTAACAGGTCTAGGTTTTAAAGAGTTTTTCTGTTTTCGAAGGTTCGAAGCAATTGGATTAACAGTTCTTCTTCCAATAGCTTTATTAGGTCATCTAAGTCAATTCATTAATGAGGTAGTAGTTATAGGGATGCTAAGCATTTCAGCCATACTTTTATTAGTTTTAGCACTAAGAAAATTTGGCATGGATGCTGCTGCTGACGTTGGAGATAAAAGCGTATTTGAATATCTAGATAATCAGTCAATGAAAGAAATATATTGATCATACAAATTCAAGACAGAAAACACTTTCCAGCATTGATATCTAAAGCCTTCTGCAGTCTGTTGGATTGGTAGTAAACGATACATTTACATAAATAGACTGTTATTAGACCAACTAATCAACCTTTACACACATGGCACTTCACTAAATCCTAATTATCTTAAAGTAGGAAAAGATAGAACTGCTATCGCGAAGACTCCATGAAATCCATTGAAGAACACATTCAAAAGGATCAATCAGAGATCCAATCTGCTAAAGCGGCAGGAGATGACTCAAAAGTACGTCATCTAACTGAAGAGCTTCAATCCCTAGAGGAATATAAAGAGCACCACAAGGAAGAAATAGAAGCCGGAGATCATCATGATCCAAATGCTTTGGAATTATTTTGTGATGCCAATCCAGATGAACCAGAATGTCTTGTATATGATGATTAATTAGTATTCTCAATAAAAAAAGCGGGTTTATATACCGCTTTTTTTATTGAGAAAAAGTTTTTGTCATTTAGATTTTTAAAATTAATATTCCATATTGAAATCAGAAGGACTACCAGTCAAAGAACAAACTACTGCTTCCTCATTTCTCATTTCACGAACTTTAGCGATAGGTCTTCCCATCCTTTTCAAAACTTTAATGTCTTCATCAGTTTGGCATCTTGCTATTACCTGACCATTTCCGTCAAAGCAACTATAGAAATTCATAATCAAAATACTTGCTTCCTATTTATGCCTAATCCTTGCTGTTTAGACAAGTGATAATTAAAAGTTAAAAATAAAAAATTATATTAGTAAAGATATTTAATTAAAGGTTTTCCCATACTCGACTTAATAAAGCGTCTAAACCCTTCTTCATAGCAGCCGAAATAAACAGAGTGCTGGAATAATTTTCTTGTTGTAGTCTCTTTAACAACTCACATTTAGTAGCTTCATCCAAAAGTTCCTTTTTATTAACAACCAAAATCCGATGACGTCTAATCAAATTATGTCCATATTCTAAAAGTTCTTTTTCAATAACACGAATATCTTCCAAGGGGTCGTCAGAAGAAGCATCTACTAAATGAATTAATAGTCTTGTGCGTTCTATATGTCTCAAGAAATCATGGCCTAAGCCTGCCCCCTTTGCTGCACCTGCAATCAAGCCTGGTATGTCTGCAAACAATGTGCCATCTCCGCTGGGTTTTCTAACTACTCCAAGGTTAGGAACTAATGTAGTAAAAGGATAATCAGCTACTTTTGGTCGCGCAGCAGAAATAGCCGAAATTAAAGTACTTTTACCAGCATTAGGAAGTCCAATAATTCCAACTTCAGCAAGAAGTTTCAACTCAAGCTGTAAAGGCCATTCCTCACCATCTTTACCTTCAGTATATTTTTCAGGAGCGCGATTGCGATTACTTAAATATCTTGCATTACCTGCACCTCCTCTCCCACCAAATGCAACCGTAAGAGTTTCTCCATCGACAGTTAGATCTCCAAAAATGATTCCTGTAGTGAGATGTCGTATTTCCGTACCAGGAGGGACTTTGAGAACAAGATCTCTACCAGCTGCTCCAGATTTTTTATTAGGACCACCCCTAGTACCATCTTCAGCCAGAAAGATTTGTTTAAATTTAAAATCTAATAAAGTTTGGAGATTTGAGTCTGCCTGAAAAAGAATTTTACCTCCATCACCTCCATCACCTCCAGAAGGTCCGCCAGCAGGAACATACTTCTCTCGGCGAAAAGCAACTATCCCATCACCGCCTCTACCTGCTCTGACCGTTATTCGGGTTTGATCTATAAAATGCACGTAAACTTATTTGATCCAAATAACACTACATCCAGCGCCCCCATCAGCTTGGATCGCATCAACAACCTTCTCAATATACGAAATACTTGCCAACCAATCTCTAAGCCCTCTTTTTAATTTTCCTGTGCCAATGCCATGAATCACCCAAATAGGACCTGAAGAATGACGTAATCTTTCTTCAACTACCGCTATAGCTTCATGAACTCTTAAACCACGAACATCCAAAGTATTTCTTTTTGTCCTTACTGTTGCACCACCAACCAATTTGGTACTTGTTTTTAAATTCACTACTGGTTCTGGAACAGTAGGTTTTAAACCATCTAAACTCTCTACGTCAGATAGCTCAACTGTGCTACGAAAAAATCCACAAAGCACTGTCAATTGCAAGCCATCATCTGAAATATCAATAACTTCTCCTGCCTTTCCCAACGAAATCAGCCTGACCCGATCTCCAAGACTGGGAGACCAGTCTTGGGAGGTTCTTTTTATTGTCTCTTTTTGATAGTCATTCTGAATTTGGCGTAATCTTTTTCCGGTTGTTCTGGCAACCTCACCATTTGCATCTACATCTCTTAATCTCCTAATTAAATTACGAACTTCTTCTTGCCCTCGTCGTATAGAAATTTCTAATTTATATCGACTACGTTCTTGAAATTCTTGAGTTTTCTTGCGTTGTAGTTGCCATCTCTCTAATAACTCTTCATGAAGTAATTCAGTACGTACCAAAAGGGCAGCAGCATCTTCTGCGGCCTCTTGTTGTCTTTGTCGTTCATTCTCTAGTCCTTTAATTACTTGATTAACATCTTCTATATCTTTATTTCCTATCAATTTTTGAGCATCCTCCGTAATAGCTGAGTCAAGTCCTAATCTATTTGCAATTGCCAATGCATTACTTTTACCAGGGATCCCCCATTGCAATTGATATTTAGGTCTAATCGTCTCACTATCAAAAGCAACTGAAGCATTTTCAAATCGTGAGTCACTATATTTAAGAGCCTTAAGCTCACCAAAATGCGTTGTTGCAATTGTCAACCTTACTTTCTCAGCCAAAAACCTTAATAAGGCTATAGCCAAAGCTGTCCCTTCTGTAGGGTCAGTACCTGCACCTATTTCATCTAATAAAACTATTGATGGTCCAGGTCGCAACTCTATTGCTCTAAAAATCCTACAGATACGTACTATATGACCGCTAAATGTTGAGAGATTTTGTTGCAAAGATTGTTCATCACCTATATCTGCCAACACCTGATTACACCACGGTAAAGACGGCGTTCCAATACAAGGCAACAACAAGCCGCTCCTAGTCATAAGAATAGCCAGTCCAAGACTCTTTAAAGCAACCGTTTTACCACCAGTATTAGGTCCAGTAATTGCAACCACTCTCAATTCTGAAGACACTTCAAAACTAATAGGCACTACTACCTCTCCATCATTGAAACACTCTTGCCATATCAACAAAGGATGACGAAATTTCTCAATAAGAAAAGGAGCATCTTGTTCTTTTCCTATTAAAGGAGGAACTCCTTTAAGCCAATCCCCATAGCGTGCTCTGGCCAAGGCTAGATCTAGCTGCAACATGACATGGCATAGATGTTCGAGTTTCGAAAATCTCTCACCAACTTGAGCGCTCCATTGGGCTAATAAAATCTGTTCTTCTTCAAAAATTGCACCCGCAAGCTCCGCTATTCGATTACCTATTGGGATAATTGATGCAGGCTCAAGAAAAACTGTATTTCCAGAAGAGGAGCTATCATGGACAGTCCCTGGGACTTGATCTGCTGTACCTATCTTCAATGCAATTACAGGGCGATTAAACCTTTCTAAAACCACCGTATCTTGCAAAATAGAAGAATATCTTCTCAAAAGATCTTGCAAGCGTTCTCTTCTTTCCATACGCAAGTTGTGCCACTTATAACGCAAACCCGATAATTTCTCACTTGCTCTATCCGCAACTCTTCCACCTTCTTCTACACCGAATTCAATCAATCTTTCTAATTCAGGAAAGGTTGCCATGTTTTTCATTAATGAAGAGATTATTGGTCTCGTTTCGGGGTCGTCAATCTGACGTCGTAATCTTCTAGCTGATCTAAGAGTTTCAGCAACCTTCAATAATTCCTCACCAGAAACAATTCCTCCTTTAGAGCATCTCAACAAAATATCGCCTATATCATTAATCCCATCAAGACTGAGTCCTCCATCAATAGATTTATCTAAAGCACTTATTTCTAATGTCTCTGATAAATAACGTTGACTAGTTTTCAGATCAGGGGGTAATGCAAACTCAATACAATGCTTCTCACCTTGAACTGTTGTTGAAAAGGTAGCAAGTTGTCTACAAAGTGTTGGCCACTCCAACAACTCCAATGTCTCATCAAAAGCAAGATCAGCTGAATTCAAATCAAATATAAATTGAGGACTAAAATCATTGAAAAGTCAGAAGTCTCATTATTGGTTAGATGGAATACCCTCAGGCGGGTGATAAAGCATTTCCAACCAATTCCCCTCAGTATCTTTTAAATAAAACGAAGCAGTTCCGTCTCGATGGTCATGCAAATTACCAACAAACGCACCAGAGCCTTTTAATTGTTCATGCATTAGTTCTACCTCACTCCTATTGGTAAAATGAAATGCAAAATGTGGGCCAGCCGCCTTGTAATCAGGTCCAAGCAAAGCTAAACCATCTTTACCTGAACCAGCTTCTAAATAACACCAATCAGTATCATCCCAAATCACACTCATCCCTAGGCTAATATAAAAGGATTTTGCACGCTCAACATCCTTTACGCGAATGGCAATATGACCAAGTCGTTGGACATGTGTAAAATTATTTTCCAAAATCTTTTGGACCATTCTTAAAACGAAAGAAGAAGATTGATAAAGAAAAGTTTAAAAAATATTGTAGCTAAAAAAATTCATTATTCTTGTAACCATTTAGCAGCATCACATGCGTGATAAGTCAAAATCAAATCCGCACCCGAGCGTTTAAAGCTCAACAAAGTTTCTAACACTACAGATTTTTCGTCTATCCAACCATTTGCAGAAGCAGCTTTAACCATTGCATATTCTCCACTTACATTATAAGCGGCAATTGGTAATTCAGATTCCTCCCTAAGGCGATAAATGATATCCAAGTAAGCCAAGCCTGGTTTAACCATCAAAATATCGGCTCCTTCCTGCTCATCAAGTTGAGCTTCTGTAATAGCTTCTCTGGAATTAGCTGGATCCATTTGATACGTACTCTTATCTTTTGGGATAGGTTTGTTGCTAACAGACCTTGGCGCTGAATCAAGTGCATCTCGAAAAGGCCCATAATAAGCAGATGAATACTTTGCCGTATAACTAATTATTCCCACATGCTCGAATCCTTCATCATCTAAAGCTTCTCTAATAGCACCTACTCGTCCATCCATCATGTCACTAGGGCCTATCAAATCCGCTCCAGCCCTAGCTTGTACAACTGCCTGTCGACATAATAATTCAATTGTCTCGTCATTTAAAATAATACCTTTTGAACTAACAATCCCATCATGTCCATCACTTGAATATGGATCCAAAGCTACATCAGTCATTATTGTCATTTCAGGCAATTCATCTTTCAAATGTTTAATTGCTCTTGGAATTAAACCATTCTCGTTAAAACATTCTGTTCCATCTTCTGTTTTTAAAGACTCATTTACCTTAGGGAATAAAACCACACATCTAATACCTAGATTCCAGGCTCTTTTAACTTCACCCAATAAAGAGTTAAAACACCATCTGCTTGAACCAGGCATAGAAAGAATTGGCTCTACCTCAGCCCCTTCATGGACAAATAAAGGATAAATAAAATCTGAAGGCAATAAATGATGCTCTCTGACCATGCTCCTCAGAGCAGGAGAGCGGCGAAGGCGGCGGGGGCGATATGTGAGATCCATTAGGACCAAACTATATAGATATTGATAATCGTAGGCTGTTCTATAACTTCGCAGACTTAAATAAACCTTTTCTTGGATCAATGCTACGGAATTGACGCAACTTTTCTAAAAGTTCTAGCTCCTCTTGAGTCCATTCATCAGGTAATTGAAGTTTCAAAGAAAAAATTAAATCTCCTCTACCACTTTTTAGAGGCCACCCTTTTGATTTCAATCTCAAACTTTGTCCCGGCAAAGTCCCTGCTGGGATATGTATTTGAGCATCTCCATCAGGAGTTACAACTTGAATTATTGCTCCTAAAGAAATTTCATCAAAAGTAACGGGCAACTCACCTTTTAATTGATCTCCATCTAATCGCCAAATAGAATGTTTTTCCACAACAATATTGAGATATAAATCACCTCTTCTGCCTGTCCCTGGCTGCAAATTACCTTTACCTTTGATACGAAGTCTAGAACCAGATTTAATTCCTATTGGGATTTTGACTTGCACACGCTCATCATTAACTGAAAGAGTTCTTTCTGTACCACGAAATGCTTCTTGAAAACTAATATTAAGCTTTATTTCGGCATCTAAATTAATAGACATTTGTGATTGATTCCTAGTCGATGAAGAAGAATCTGTAAAGCCATTAGCAGTTCTTCCTCCTCCAAATCGCCCTAAAAGGTCATTTACAAAATCATCGAAATTTCCATAACTTCCAAAATCAACATCAAAACCGGTTCTAGCATTGGTTCCTGAACTGATTCCTCCTGATTGATTCCAATATTGTCCAAACTGCTCATATTTGCGTCGTTTCTCAGGATCAGAAAGAACTTCATAAGCCTCGCTAATTTGCTTGAATTTAGCCTCAGCTTCAGCGTTCCCAGGGTTTACATCAGGATGGTACTTCCGTGCCAGTTTTCTAAATGCTCTCTTTATATCAGATTCACTTGACTTACGATCTAATCCAAGAGTTTTAAAATAATCTCGAAAACCTCCGGAAACCATATTATCGGAAATCAATTAGGCCATTAATGAGTCATTTTCTCAGTTGTATTAACTATTGGAACTTTTAAAATTGGAGGGAAGGCCGAACGTAGAGACCTCAAAGATATATTCTTGTATAAGTTATTAGTGATCAGGAGAGCTTTTGTGGGGTTAATTCACGGCTTTCATCTAAGAAACATTAGAGGAGATGTATTAGGAGGCCTAACGGCAGCTGTCGTCGCTTTACCTCTCGCACTTGCTTTTGGGAATGCAGCGCTTGGTCCTGGAGGAGCAATCTATGGCCTGTACGGAGCAGTGGTAGTTGGTTTTTTAGCTGCTTTATTTGGAGGGACGCCTGCTCAAGTTAGTGGCCCAACTGGGCCAATGAGTGTAACTGTTGCGGGTGTTGTCGCCAGCCTTGCTGCGGTAGGAGTACCGAGAGATCTATCAGCAGGGCAAATATTGCCACTAGTAATGGCTGCAGTAGTAATTGGAGGCTTATTTCAAGTCTTATTTGGTTTGTTAAAGCTGGGTAAATACATCACCCTGGTTCCTTATTCCGTTGTTTCAGGCTTTATGTCTGGTATAGGAGTAATTATTATTGCCTTACAAATAGGGCCTCTTCTTGGAATAAGTACTCGTGGTGGAGTAATTGAATCACTGTCTACAGTTTTAAATAACTTCGAACCTAATGGTGCTGCAATAGGGGTTGCAGTAATGACTCTTGGCATCGTTTTTCTAACCCCAAGGAACATCTCTCAATGGGTTCCTTCTCCACTGTTAGCCCTATTAATTGTTACACCGATTTCTATTGTCCTTTTTGGGGATTCAGCTTTAGATCGGATCGGAGAAATTCCAGAAGGTATACCTTCTTTAGATTTACCTAGTTTCAATCAATTTTTACCCATAATTTTAAAAGCTGGTCTTGTACTAGCCGTGTTAGGCGCGATTGATTCCCTCCTAACATCACTTGTAGCAGACAATATTTCTCAAACTCGTCATAACTCAGATAGAGAATTAATTGGACAAGGCATAGGAAATGCTATTGCTGGATTATTTTCCGGACTCCCAGGAGCTGGAGCGACAATGAGGACAGTTATAAATGTCAAGTCTGGAGGAGCCACACCTTTATCGGGAATGGTTCATTCAATCGTTCTTCTGATTGTTTTGGTAGGAGCAGGACCACTTGCAGAACAGATCCCAACCGCACTACTTGCAGGGATTTTAATCAAAGTTGGATTAGATATTATTGATTGGGGATTCCTACTGAGAGCACATCGTCTATCTATTAAGACTGCTGCTGTCATGTATGGGGTTCTATTTATGACAGTTTTCTGGGATCTAATTTGGGCAGTTTTAGTAGGTGTATTCATTGCAAACATGCTCACAATTGACTCAATAACCCAAACACAATTAGAAGGAATGGACGCAGATAATCCTATAGATAATTCAGAAAATAGTGCTATTCAACAAACTCCTTTACCATCAGATGAGCAATCAATTTTAGATAAATGTTCAGGAGAAGTAATGTTATTCAGATTGCGCGGGCCTCTTAGTTTTGGAGCCGCAAAAGGAATTACTGAAAGGATGATGCTTATAAGAAACTATAAAGTACTAATATTAGACATTACAGATGTACCTCGTGTTGGAGTTACTGCGAGTTTAGCTATAGAAGATATGGTTCAAGAAGCAAAATTGAATTCTAGAAAGGCATATGTTGCAGGTGCAAATGGAGCAGTTAGAGATCGCCTCTCCAAATTCGGAGTTAATGTAATTGGATCCAGAAAGGATGCTCTAGAAGCAGCATCTAATGATATCAATCAATCCTAAATAACAATAAATACCATGGAAGCTAATTTAATACTTCAGAATGTCCTTTCACCTCCGATTCTTTTCTTTTTCTTAGGGACTCTCGCAGTTGCTTTACGTTCTAATTTAGAAATACCGGCTCCATTACCTAAACTGTTTTCTCTTTATCTCCTTCTTGCAATTGGATTTAAAGGAGGAATAGAACTTCAGAAAAGTGGTTTTAGTGGGCAAGTTATACCTACTGTTAGTGCAGCAATATTTATGTCTCTATTAATTCCAATAATTTGTTTTTTCATACTTCGAATAAAATTTGATGTCTTTAATTCAGCAGCTATTGCTGCAGCATATGGGTCAATTAGCGCAGTAACTTTTATAACTGCAGAGAGTTTTCTTGAAAGTCAAAATATTCATTTTGACGGCTTTATGGTTGCAGCATTAGCTCTTATGGAATCACCTGCAATTATTGTTGGACTTCTTTTAGTGAAGATCGCTGCTAAAGAAAAAAGGCCCAATTCAAAACCTATGAAAATCGGATCAATATTGCATGAGTCCATGCTAAATGGCTCTGTTTATTTACTTCTAGGTAGTCTCATAATTGGATTCCTAACCGCATCAAACAATGCTGCCGGGATTGAAAAAATGGAGCCTTTTACAGGAAAGCTGTTTTATGGAGCAGAATGTTTTTTCCTTTTAGATATGGGTATAGTGGCTGCTCAAAGGCTTCCAAGACTAAAAAAAGCCGGTTCATTCCTCATAATGTTTGCAGTCTTAATGCCAATTTTTAATGCCTTAATAGGTGTTTTCATTGCAAAAGCATTATCCTTGGGCCCTGGCAATGCTCTTTTATTCGTAGTGCTCTGTGCAAGCGCCTCATACCTTGCTGTCCCTGCAGCAATGCGGATGACAGTCCCAGAAGCCAGGTCAAGTTATTACATTTCCACAACTCTTGGTTTAACCTTCCCTTTTAATATTGTGATTGGAATTCCTGTATATATGGGCTTAGTCAATAAACTAATTCCAGGAGCAATATAAATATATGAAAAGACTAGATCTAATTTTTAGCGAAAGGGAACTGGAAAAAGTTCTAACTGCTCTTGAAAATGCTAATGCACCTGGTTATACAATTATGAAACATGCTACTGGGCGTGGTCCAGAAAGAGTAGTTACTGAAGACATGGAATTTACTGGGCTTGGAGCTAATGCACATGTAATTGTTTTTTGCGAAGAAGAAGTCATTGAAAGGATTAGAGAACTAATAAGATCTACCCTTAGTTATTACGGCGGAGTTGCATATGTTTCTGAAGCAACTCCTCTATAAAAAATAGTATTTACTTAGGCATTAAAAGAACAGCAAGCACAATTCAATTTAAGAATGAACCCAATCAACTCTTATTGACTTTCGACTATTAATAAATCTATCTATAGCCATAGCAGCAATGCATCCATCCGATGCTGCCACAACAGCTTGTTTAAAAGGCGTATTTCGAATATCTCCTATAGCCCAAACACCTTCTGAAGTTGTTGCCATAAAATCATCAACTACTACTCCGCCATCATCATTTAAAGCAACTTGCTCTCCAAGAAAATCAGTAATTGGCTTTGAGCCACTCATATAAACAAAAACACCTTCAACCAACAAAGATTGTTGATCATCAGAAGAGCGATTTTTCAACTTTATCCCTGTAACTCCTGCTTCATTGCCTTCAATAAGCATTAATCTGGTTTTACTCCAATGATTAACATTTGGCTGAGAAATTAAGTTTTGAGCATGCAAATCATCTTCTTTGGGGTCATTTGAAGTAATCCAATGAACAGTAGATGCAAATTTTGTAAGAACTTGAGCTTCTTCAATAGCTTCTTTATTAACTCCTATTACCGCAACTTCTCTATCCCTATAAAAAGCACCATCACAGGTCGCGCAATAACTAACTCCCCTACCAAGAAAATCAGCCTCTCCCTTAAAAGAAGCAGGTCTACCCATTGCTCCACTTGCAAGCACTAATGCTCGGCCCTTAAAAGTCCCTTCGGGAGTAAAAACTGTTTTCCATTCACCACTTGCATCCACCCCAAAAACTTGTGCTCGCCTGTAATCAGTTCCATACTGAATGGCTTGTTCACGCATTAAATCAAGCAAAGCTTCCCCACTCATTTCAGTTGAAACTCCAGGGTAATTAGCAATTTGGTGAGTAATGGCTAAAGCACCTACTGCAGGGTTCTTATCTAAAATGACGGTTTTCAAGTCTGCCCTAGAGGTATAAAGGGCACAGGTGCAACCAGCCGGGCCGCCTCCAACTATTACGACATCTGTTTCTATGGTTTCCAAAGCTTTTTCTACTCCTGTAAATGTTTAGTAGCTGTGGTTTTTTAAAACCTCAAAGAGTTTTTGGGACAAACCTAAGCATGAAATTACATACCAATCTAAACAAGACAATAGTTCAATGTAATGAAGGAATCACTTATCGAGAAGAAATATAAGAATCTTATAAATAGAATCTATAAATCGTATCCATTGCAAAGCTTAAAAAACAATGAAGGGACAAGCTTCTCATGAAAAATCGAGGCTAAAAAAAAATAATTTTTTTCTATTCACTCAATTCTGGTTATACCCAATACTAATAGGTGCATTAATAGCTCTGGGATACAATGGTACAAAAAGAAAATTTTCAATAAATAATAAAGATGCAAAAGAAAAAATTAATTTATCTAACAACACATCAGAAGTAATAAAAACGAATAGCCAAAGCAAAACAAGTGAAAATTCAATTCAAACAAAAACGTATACAGAGTCTCGTGTTGAAATAAATAAAGAATCTGAAGAAATACAGCAAAAAGAAAAGATTAATATAAACACCTCTGATAAAGAATACAAACAAGACATTTCTAAAATAAAAAATATAACAAATGAAAATATAGAGGGCGACTCTAAAACAATAAAGATAATTTCCAGTAAAAATGAAACCTTCAGTCCTCATGTCAGAAATGAAACAATAAAATCGAAAGCTGATGAGTATTTCAAAAAATACACGTTTGATGAATTATTAAAAACGCTACCCTAATAAAATCTTTAATATAATTTCTATAAAGGAGTCATGAATTCATCTGATGACACCTTACTAAGAGCAATTTTAAACAGATTGACGGTAAGAATTGGTGAAAAGCTTACTAATGCAGCAGCAGATATAACTTTAAAAGCAAAAGATGCTCCAGATCAACTAAAAAAAGAATGGGAAATCTTAAAAGAAGAAATTTATACAGAAGCAGAAAGAATTAAAAACGAAAATACTACAAAAAATTCAAATCATGTAGAAGTAGATAAAAGATCAGAAGCTGATTCTTCATTAGAGAAGATCGATATAATTAGATCTAAGGTATCAGAATTAAATAAACTTTTAGATAAAAATAATTCATAAAAATACAACTATTTAAATGACAAGACTTATACGCTCTCTAAATATATGGAAAGTAGTTATACAGCTAATATTTTTCCTTTGGTGGGATGGAAAAAAATGGACTTATATAGTAAAACTTAAAAAAAATAATAAGAATAATAGGCAAAACATAAGAGCAAAATGGTTAACCAAAGAACTTTTGCATTTGGGTTCAGCATTTATAAAGTTAGGCCAATTACTATCTGCAAGGCCTGATATATTGCCAACTGGTTGGATCGTAGAGCTTGCAAAATTACAGGATAAAGTTCCTCCTTTTGATTTTAAAAAAGTCGAAGAAATTATAAGAAAAGAGCTGCAGTATTCTTACAAAGAAATCAAAGATATTCAGGAAAATCCAATAGGTGCTGCCTCTATTGCGCAAGTACATAGAGGAACTCTAAATAATGGGCAAAAGGTTATTTTTAAAGTACAACGTCCTGACTTAGAGGAATTATTTAGACTTGATCTAGAGATTATGCAAGATGTTGCAAGAATATTGCAAAAAAACCGAAGTTGGAGTCAAGGTCGTGATTGGGTAGGAGTAGCTAAAGAATGCAGAAGAGTATTACTTAGAGAACTTGATTTCAAAATAGAAGCCCAATATGCTGCGAGATTCAAACAACAATTCTTAGACGATAAGCAAATTTGCATCCCTGGAGTTATCTGGGATCTGAGCACAAAGAAGGTGCTTTGTCTTGAATATATTCCTGGAGTGAAAATTAATGACCGGAAATCTATAGAGAAGCTTGGTATTCAACCAGCCTCCATTATTGAAATTGGGGCTCAAAGTTATCTCAAACAACTTGTGGAATTTGGTTTTTTTCATGCAGATCCTCATCCAGGAAACTTAGCTGTAGGAATTGATGGATCTTTAATTTTTTACGATTTCGGAATGATGGGCTTAGTCTCAGAAAGACTAAGAGAAAGAATAGGTTCAATGGTTAGAGCGGCAGCAATAAAAGATCATTTAGGCTTAGTTCATGAGTTACAAAATGCTGGGGTTATCACTGCAGATACTGATATAGGTCCTGTACGTAGATTTATCCGATTAGTTTTACAAGAAGCTCTTACTCCTCCTTTTAATTCGAATATATTTGAAAAACTTTCAGGTGATCTATACGATCTTGTTTATGGAAAGCCTTTTCAAATACCAGTAGAGTTGATTTTTGTTTTCCGAGCACTTTCTACTTTTGAAGGTGTTGGGAGAAGTCTTGATCCAAGCTTTAATTTAGTCTCAATAGCTAAGCCCTATTTATTACCTCTAATGACATCAAACAATTCAAATCCAAACGATCTGATTAATGAGATAGGAAGACAAGTAGGGGAAATAGGAAGTAAAGCAGTCGGAATTCCAAAAAGACTAGATGAAAGCCTTGAGCGACTTGAACAGGGCGATCTTCAGCTTCAAATAAGGATGGGAGAATCTGACAGGCAATTACGTAGAATGATCAATGCTCAACAATCTATGGGTCAATCTGTTTTACTAGGTTGTCTTGGAATTACATGCGCTTTACTTAGCTCAGGTAATAAACCTATCTATTCATTAATACCAATACTTTTTGGATTTCCAGTTCTTATAAATTGGCTGAAATTACAATTCAGAATGAGTAGGGAATCTCGTATCGAAAAATTTCCCGGTGCTAAAAATTAATAAATATCAATCTCTTCAATTACCCTTACCTCTAGGTCCTAAATTAATAGAACCTGAATAAACAGCTTGATTACCTAGTTCATCCTCAATCCTAAGTAATTGATTATATTTAGCTATTCTTTCACTTCTGCTTAAAGAACCTGTTTTTATCTGTCCAGCCCTTGTTCCAACTGCAAGATCAGCAATAGTTGTGTCTTCTGTTTCTCCACTCCTATGACTTATTACACTTGTATATCCTGATCTAGTTGCAAGATCTATTGACTGAAGTGTTTCTGTTAAAGAGCCTATTTGATTAACTTTAATTAATATTGAATTTGCAATATTAAGATCGATTCCCTTTTGTAATCTCTTGGAATTTGTAACGAATAAATCATCACCTACTAATTGAACTTGACTGCCTAGTTTCTCAGTAAGAAGTTTCCATCCGTCCCAATCATCTTCTGCTAAACCATCCTCTATAGAAATAATTGGATAATTTTCTACTAACTTAACTAATTCACTCACCATTTCCGAACTTGTATAATTAATTCCCCCAAATATATATTTATTGTCTTTAAAAAACTCTGAACTAGCAACATCAAGAGCTAATGAAATTTCATCTCCAGGCTTAAATCCAGCTTGCTCAATTGACTGCAGAAGTAAATCACCAGCTGCCTTATTACTTTTAAGATTAGGAGCAAATCCACCCTCGTCACCAACAGAAGTAGATAAGCCCTGTTCACTTAATAGTTCTTTCAATGTATGAAAGACCTCAGTTCCCATTCTTAGTGCTTCACGAAAAGTATTCGCTCCATGAGGAACTAGCATGAATTCTTGAAAGTCAAGGTTATTAGCAGCATGCGCCCCCCCATTAATTACATTCATTAATGGAACGGGCAAAAGAGATGACATAGGTCCACCTAAATACCTATAAAGAGGCATCCCCAATGCATTTGAGGCAGATCTTGCCGTCGCAATGCTCACAGCCAGTATTGCATTAGCGCCAAGATTAGATTTATTTTCAGTACCATCAATCTCAAACATAATTTCATCTACGCCTGTCTGGTCGAGCGCAGACATCCCACAAAGAGCAGGAGCAATTCTCTCTTCAATATGGTCTATTGCTTTTAAGACACCCTTACCTTTATATCTCGACCCTCCATCCCTCAATTCATGAGCCTCATAAGCACCTGTACTTGCTCCACTGGGAACTATCGCTCTTCCAATGGAACCGCCCTCAAGTATCACCTCAGCCTCAACAGTAGGGTTGCCTCTGGAATCAAGGACTTCTCTTGCTAAGACTGTATCAATGACTAGTTCTAAAGAATCGTTCACTTTTTTTAATCTACTTTTGAAGATCCTATGGGGCTAAGGTTCCATTGTCTCTACGATGTTTAGCACTCCTAGTATTTCAAAATGACCATATCTGTTATTAATAAGGAGAATAAAGGCATCTATGTGAAAAATAGAATTTATTGAAATGAGAAGAAGTCTTACCCAAGAACCTGATCTTTTTAGCACTGAAGCCTGGGATTTATTGCTTAAAGGAGAAGAAGTAGCCCAAAGATGGAGACATGAGAATCTAGATGTTGAGCATCTCTTGCAAGTTCTTTTTACCGACAAGTCTTATATAAAATTTATTGAGGCTCTAGAAATAAATCATTCGATCTTAATTGAGAATCTGGAAGATTTCCTTTCAGATTTACCTATCAAACAAGGAACAAGCCTTTTTATTGGAGAAGATCTAGAAGAACTCCTTGAATCTGCAGATAATTTCAGAACTAATTGGGGGTCTAAGCTAATTGACATATCTCATTTGTTAATTGCGCTTGGAAGAGACCCTAGAATAGGTGCACAACTATTTGAAGATTCAGGTCTTCCAAGTGAACTCTTAGAAGCTCAATTAAGAAATTTACCCAGACCATCATCTTTCAATAGGGAAAATCAAAAAATCACTGAAAAGCAATCAAACTTTTCAGAGATTTCTAATTTAAAAGAATCAAGTGAAATAAATAACAAGTCAGAAGTTATTAATTCAATAGAAAAAAAAGACTCAATACGATCTTCATTTGCAAATACCTCGGAATTAAAGCTTGTAAAAGAGCCCTCCCCTATAGAAGCTTTTGCTAAGGATCTAACTGAAACCGCTCAATTAGGGAAATTAGATCCAGTTATAGGAAGAGACGAAGAGATCCAAAGAGTAATAAAAGTTTTATCAAGAAGAGAAAAAAATAATCCTGTTCTAATTGGTTCAGCTGGTGTAGGAAAGACTGCTATTGCAGAATTATTAGCCCAGCGAATTGTCAATGGTGAAGTTCCTGATTCTTTAATGGATGTCAAGCTTGTCTCCTTAGATATAGGAGCATTAATTGCAGGTACAAAATTTAGAGGAGAGTTTGAAGAAAGGCTGAGATCTGTTCTTTCAGAAGCAAGCAATCCTGAAGGGAGGATGATTTTATTTATAGACGAATTACATAATATATTAAATACTGATCGTTCTATTGCAGATGCTGGGAGCCTCCTCAAGCCAGTGCTAGCAAGTGGTGACCTTCGTTGTATTGGAACAACTACACCAGAAGATTATCGACGAACAATTGAAAAGGATCAGGCGTTAAATAGAAGATTCCAACAAGTTCCAATAAAAGAACCAAGTCTTGAATGCAGCCTTGAAATTCTGAAAGGCGTGAAAGGACGTTATGAAATTCATCACGGGGTTTCAATTAGTGATCAAGCTGTAGTCACTGCCAACCTTTTGGCTAATCGATATATAAATGACAGATGCTTACCTGATAAAGCTATTGATCTAATTGATGAAGCTGCTGCTCAACTAAAGATTGATACTACTTCCAAGCCTAAAATCATAGAAAAAGCTGAGAAAGAATTAAAAAAATTAGAGCTTTTATTAATAAAAACTGATAAAAATATTAGCGCAGAAGAAATACAATCTATCAAATTAGAGAAAACTCAAAGCTATAAAAAATTAGAAGATTTAAATCATCAATGGCAAAAAGAATTATCTACATTTAATGAGCTTAGAGAATTAATTCAGGAGATCAAATCCATACAAAGTTTAATTTCTAAAGCGGAAGAGATTGGAGATCTAGAAGAGGCTTCAAGATTAAAATATAACGACCTTAATAATCTAAATAATCGCAAAAATAAAGTTGAAGAAATTCAATTTCAATCAAAAATTTCTGGCAAAGCTTTAATCAGAGATCAAGTTGAGGCTGAAGATATTGCTGATGTAGTTGCTAAATGGACTGGAATTCCAGTCAATAAAGTTTTAGCAGAAGAAAGACAGAAACTTTTAGATCTAGAAAAAGACTTAGGAGCAAAAGTAATAGGACAACCAGAAGCAATTCAAGCAATCTCGGCTGCCATCAGAAGAGCTCGAGCAGGGATGAAAGACTCTAGGAGACCAGTGGGGTCATTCATGTTCCTTGGCCCTACAGGGGTAGGTAAAACAGAGCTAGCGAAAACCTTGGCAGCTTACCTTTTTGATGAAAAAGAAGCATTAGTTAGACTTGATATGAGTGAATTCATGGAAAAGAATGCTGTAGCAAGATTATTAGGAGCACCTCCTGGATATGTAGGCTATGAAGAAGGTGGACAATTAACTGAAGCAGTAAGACAAAGACCTTATGCTGTTCTTTTACTTGATGAAATAGAGAAAGCTCATTCAGAAGTTTTTAATATTCTGCTTCAAGTTCTTGATGATGGACGTTTGACAGATTCAAAAGGAAGAACAGTTGATTTCCGTCATACTGTAATAGTTATGACTAGCAATCTTGCTAGCAAAGACATTCTTGAATATTCACGAAAAAGATCAAAAGAAAATGATAAAGCCGAATTTTTAAAACTGAACTTATTATCAAAAATAGATGAGGCTTTAACAAAGCAATTTCGACCAGAATTTTTAAACCGTATTGATGAGGTTATTCGCTTTAATCCTCTAGATGAAAAAGACCTAATAAAAATTATAAATATTTATTTAAATGAGTTAAAAAGTCTTCTTGCTGAGCAAGATCTAGAGCTCATAGTTGACGAGAAAGCAAAAGAAATTCTCGCATCAGATGGATTTGTACCCGAATATGGAGCTAGGCCTTTAAGAAGAGTTCTAAGAAGAAGGCTTGAAAACCCTCTTGCAACAGAATTATTAGCAGAAAATTTCTTAGGAGCAAAAGCAATTCAAGTAAAGGCGCCTGAAGAAGGATCAAATTATCTTAGATTTATTGCAATCTCATAACAAATCCACTATCTATTAAACTAATAGCTTGAAAATTTATGGATTTAGACAAACTTAATCACTTTGACTTTTAACTTCAGTGACAGGCTCAAGCTCTACATCTCAAGAACCCAAAGAACCAACGTCTTCTTCTGTTGAGAATAAAAGACCTTATAAAAAAGGATTTCTATCATCAACATTAGAAGAGTTAAAGTTAGTTGTCTGGCCGACTCGCCAACAACTCTTTAGCGAGTCAATAGCTGTAATTTTAATGGTTACAGTTTCTGCAGCTTCTATTGCTGCAGTTAGTCGTTTCTATGGATGGGCTTCGTCCCAAATCTTTCTTTGAACAATTAAAAAGTATTCCTCTCCAATTTTTACAGTGACTGAGTTTGATACCACAAGCAATAGCGAATCAGAGGTTTTAGATCTAGGTTCTCACAAACAAGAAGAAGAAATATCTTCTCCTATTAATCCTCAATCATCAGCTACTGGTATTGCCCGATGGTATGCAATACAGGTTGCCTCTAGCTGTGAGAAAAAAGTGAAAGCAACACTTGAACAAAGATCAATAACTCTTGGAGTAAGTGCAAAAATTCTTGAAATCGAAATTCCTCAAACACCTGGAGTAAAGCTAAAAAAAGACGGTAGTCGTCAAACCATTGAAGAAAAAGTTTTTCCTGGTTATGTCCTTGTTCGAATGATCCTTGATGAGGACACAATGATGGCAGTTAGAAGTACTCCTAATGTTATTAATTTTGTAGGAGCTGAAGATAGAAGAGCGACTGGAAAAACTAGAGGTCATATCAAACCAAGGCCTCTTAGCCGTCAAGAAGTAAATAGGATTTTCAAGCGAGCCTCGGAAAAGAAAACTGTTGTCAAACTAGATCTTGCAGAAGGCGACCAAATTCTTGTTACTGCTGGTCCTTTTAAAGATTTCCAAGGTGAGGTTATAGAAGTATCAGGAGAAAGAAACAAACTGAAAGCACTCTTATCTATCTTTGGAAGAGAAACCCCCGTAGAACTTGAGTTCTCACAAATTAACAAGCAAAATTGAAGTAATGTGGTCGCCTTGCTGTGGTGGGCGGCCGAGGAGGTAAGTTTGCAATCACCTCACAGCACCTTTCTAATTTCTTAGTCAGGTAAACCGCAGTTGTTCAATTTCACAAGCAGATGGCCAAGAAAATAGTAACAGTGATCAAGTTGGCCCTACAGGCCGGCAAAGCGAACCCAGCACCTCCTGTTGGTCCAGCCTTAGGCCAGCATGGTGTAAATATCATGGCGTTTTGCAAGGAATACAACGCGAGGACTCAAGACAAAGCAGGATTTGTTATTCCTGTAGAAATTTCAGTTTTTGAGGATCGTAGTTTCACCTTCATTACTAAAACTCCACCAGCTTCAGTTCTAATTACTAAAGCTGCCGGCATAAGTAAAGGTTCTGGAGAATCTTCTAAAGGTCAAGCAGGTACGATTAGTCGTTCACAGCTTGAAGAGATCGCAAAAACCAAATTGCCAGATCTAAATTGCTCAAGCATTGATTCTGCAATGAAGGTCATTGAAGGTACAGCTCGTAATATGGGCGTCTCCATCAGTGATTAGAATCACGCTTAAACTTCAACCACTTCACTAAATTTCGGGGGAGACAAAATCTTGTCGCTTGAACTCCATAAAAATCTATGAAAAAATTCTCAAAAAGGATGGCTACCCTCAATTCAAAAATTGAGGATAAAATTTATTTGCCAAAAGAAGGCGTAGAACTAGTCAAGGAAAATGCAAATGCAAAATTCGATGAAACAATCGAAGCCCATATTCGTTTAGGAATTGATCCAAAATACACAGACCAACAATTGAGGACAACCGTTGTACTTCCTAAAGGAACTGGGCAAAAAGTTCGTATTGCTGTTATTGCCCGTGGCGAAAAAGTGGGAGAAGCAAAAACGGCAGGTGCAGACATGGCTGGGGAAGAAGAGCTTGTGGAATCAATTAGTAAAGGTGATTTGAATTTCGATCTTCTAATTTCCACACCAGATATGATGCCTAAAGTTGCAAAATTAGGAAGAGTTCTTGGACCAAGAGGGCTTATGCCTAATCCCAAGGCAGGAACAGTAACAACTGATCTTACAAATGCAATTAAAGAATTTAAAGCAGGGAAATTAGAATTCAGAGCAGATAGGGCAGGTATTGTTCATGTTCGCTTTGGTAAAGCAAGTTTCTCCGCAGAAGCACTCTTAGAAAATCTGAAGACTTTACAAGAAAGTATTGACCGCAATAAACCAAGTGGAGCGAAAGGAAGATACTGGAAAAGTCTTTTTATTACTTCGACAATGGGACCATCTGTTGAGATTGATATAACTGCCTTACAAGACATAACACAGGAAGAATGAGCTTATTGTGATGTATGTTTATAAGTAAGGCACTAGCCTAAGGGCATGCGCCCAGCCCAAGACAGTAGGTCAATTATCTTTTTCAAATTTTTGAATTAGATAGATTTAAATCCTACCGAGGCAAACGCAAAGGTTTTTCCTAATTTGGATTGAATCGACAGCGGCCTCGTTCTTTCTCGGAAGAAATTTGGGTTGTTTGTTCACTCTCTACCCTGATTCGATCCAAATTCTTATGGGCCGCTCTCTGGAGAACAAAAAAGAAATCGTTGAAGAACTCCAAAGTCTTCTCGATAATTCTGAGATGGCTTTAGTACTTGATTACAAAGGTCTATCTATTAAAGAGATCTCTGACTTGAGAGATCGACTCCGTTCAAATAGTGGTGTCTGCAAGGTGACTAAAAACACCTTAATGCGCAAAGCAATTGACGGGAAAGATGTCTGGTCTAACCTAGATCCACTCTTAACTGGAACTAACGCTTTTGTTCTGGTCAAAGGTGATATTGGAGGAGCCTTAAAGGCAGTTCAAGCATTTCAAAAAGAAACTCAAAAGACTGAAACCAAAGGAGGTCTTTTTGAAGGAAAACTTTTATCTCAAGAAGAGATAAAAGCAATAGCTAGTCTGCCCACTAAAGAAGTACTTATGGCAAAAATTGCTGGTGCTTTAAATGCCATACCAACCAAAATTGCTGTTGGCATCAACGAAGTTCCTTCAGGGATAGCAAGATCTCTTAATCAGCACGCCAGTAGTGGCGAAAGCTGACTTTTTCTCCTAACTCAATTTTTTCTCTAACTCGCCGCTGAAATTACTATGTCTACAAAAACCGACAAAATTCTCGAATCTCTGAAATCTCTTTCTCTTCTTGAAGCTTCTGAACTAGTCAAGCAAATTGAAGAGGCTTTTGGTGTATCTGCTGCAGCCTCAGCTGGAGTTGTTATGGCAGCCCCTGGAGCAGCTAGTGGTGAGAGTGCTGAAGCTGCTGAAGAAAAATCCGAATTCGATGTAATCCTTGAAAGCTTTGATGCTGCTGCAAAAATCAAAGTCTTAAAAGAGGTGCGAAATGCAACTGGACTAGGTCTAGGGGATGCAAAAACAATGGTTGAAGCTGCTCCTAAAACTATCAAGGAAGGTATAAGCAAAGATGATGCTGAAGCTCTTAAAAAGGCAATTGAAGCGGCCGGAGGAAAAGTTACTCTTAAGTAAGAATTATCAGCATTCTGAAAATAAAATGACTAATTATTGAATTTCTATCCTTAAGCCGGTCTAATAGACCGGCTATTTTTTTCAAATGACTGACAAAATCAATAAAGTTATTGCAGCAGCTTCAGATGGTGCATGCAGTGGGAACCCTGGACCAGGAGGTTGGGGATACTTAATAAGGTTTGAAGATGGAAGTGTAAAAGAATTAGGAGGTTTTGCTCCTAATACAACAAATAATCGTATGGAGTTAAAAGCTGCTTTAGAAGTTTTCCATGAATTAAAAAATCTTCCTTGCCATCCAAGCCTAAAAATTAGAACCGACAGCAAATATCTAATTGATGGACTTGAGGTATGGATGAAAGGATGGAAAAAAAAAGGATGGAGAACTGCTGCTGGCAAACAAGTTCTCAATCAAGATCTTTGGAAAGCTTTAGATATGGCACGTCTAGAAAATGTAAAACTCGAATACGTCAAAGGTCATAGTGGAGACCCTGATAATGACAGAGTAGACAAAATTGCTGTGAGCTTTTCAAAAAGAATTGAGATAAAACTCAGAAATGAATGAAGAGGACAAAATGGCTCAACAAGAAAATATAAAAATCAGCTTATCTCAAGCAATATACGAAAAATTATTTAATCCAATTCTTTCTAGAGACGAAGGAATCGATGCTGAAAAACTAACTAACTTTTCATTAGGAGTATTAAGTAAGGTATCCCTTTTTCGAGAGTTACCAGGAATATCTACAGGACTACATTATTTAAAAAGTGAACTACAAAGAATAGATCCTCGGCTAGAGCAAAAACTTTTTGGATGTCACTTTAAGAATCCAGTTGGTCTGGCTGCAGGCTTTGATAAAAACGGAGTTGCTTCTGCTATCTGGGATCATTTTGGATTTGGATTTGCAGAGATTGGAACAGTTACTTGGCATTCTCAAAAAGGCAACCCAAAGCCCAGACTGTTTCGTTTAGCCAAGGAAGAAGCAGCATTGAATCGAATGGGCTTCAATAACAATGGGGCACAAAAGATGCTCCAAACTCTTCAAAATCAAAAAATAAAAATTCCTGGTAAAAGGCAAGCGATATTAGGAATCAATTTAGGGAAATCTAAAAAGACAACGCTCGAAAAAGCTCCCGATGATTACTTAGCTTCACTAGAGAAACTTGCACCATTTGCTGATTACGTTGTCATTAATGTTAGTTCTCCAAACACACCTGGTTTAAGACAACTACAAGACGCTAATCGATTACAATCTCTTATTTGTAATTTAAAAAAATTACCTTCCTGTCCACCTTTATTGGTAAAAATTGCCCCAGATTTAAACAATCAAGAAATTGAAGAGCTTTCAGCTTTAGCTCAAATTGAAAAATTAGCGGGGATTATCGCAGTCAATACAAGTATTAACCGTTTAGGTTTAGAACAAAGAATCATTGCTCAAAGTGGACTGTCTTTGGCAGAAGAATCTGGTGGACTTAGTGGATCACCGTTACGTCATAGATCCTTAGAAGTAATTCGTCATCTATATCAATGTTCGGAAAATCTTCCGATTATAGGAGTTGGAGGAATCAACTCCCCTAAAACTGCTTGGGAAAAAATTACCGCTGGTGCATCATTAATCCAAGTTTATACTGGGTGGATATATAAAGGACCTAGTTTAGTACCTCGAATCATTGAAGGCTTGTCAACTCAAATAGATAGACATGGATTTAAAAACATCACCGAGGCCATAGGGAGTGAAGCCCCATGGATATAAATAAAAATTTAAGTGTTAATAACATTACGTCGAATATCTCTAGACATGGAGGTAATATTAATGAAGAAGCTAAAAGATTAGGCTTCAATGTAAATGAACTTTTAGATGCAAGTGCTTCTTTAGTCCCATTCCATCCAACAAAAGAACTTAAAGATTGCCTGAAGAAGGCGATAAACAATACATCACTTCGCAACTATCCAGACAGACATCAGTTCGAGTTAAAGGAGGCTATTGCAAGTTTTCACTTAGTTGCAGCAGATATGGTTTTAGCTGGAAATGGTGCGGCAGAGCTAAACACATGGTCAGCACGAGATGCTTCAGGAATTGGCTTGAGTTGCTTACCATCTCCTGGATTCGCAGACTACGAAAGAGCTCTTAAGTGCTGGGGTGGAGCTTATTTTCACGCTCCACTCAAATTGAACTGGAGTGCAAGCAAACCTCAATCATTTCCATTGCAGTCACAAGCAAAAGTCATTTGGATTACCAATCCACATAATCCAACCGGTCAATTATGGAGCAGAGAATCATTAGAAAAACTACTAAAACAACATAGTCTTGTTATCTGCGACGAAGCCTTTCTACCTTTAGTTCCTAATGGAGAGAATCAATCACTCATTCCCTTAGTCCGTAAATATCAAAATTTAATTGTCATTAGAAGCCTTACTAAATTATTTTCAATTGCTGGGTTAAGACTTGGCTATGTGATTAGTACACCTAAACGATTAAAGCAATGGGAAGAATGTAGAGATCCATGGCCTGTAAATGGCCTGGCAATAGCTATCGGCATAATGCTTATGACTAATCATGAATTACTCAACAGGCAGATCAACGATATTCAAAAATGGGTAAAGACAGAAGGGACATGGCTCCATTCAAGTTTAAAAAGTCTTCCTGGAATCATTGCTCATCCTTCATCCACTAATTTTCAATTAATCCAAGGGGAAGAATGTCTTTTGGAGTTACGTGAAAAACTTGCTCAGCGAAAAATCCTGCTAAGAGACTGTCGTTCATTTCCAGGTCTTGGATCTAAATGGCTAAGGATCAGTCTTCAAACACGCTCTAATAATCAAAAAATTCTTCAATCAATCAGGGAGAATATCAAATAAGTCTCATGATAACTTTACTCACATTTTTATGAGCCTCTCTTACTGCTAAATCATTAACTCTTTTTTTCATAATAGACAATAAATCATTTGATTCGACCTTATTATTTAATCGACTACTTAATAAGCGTTCTAAAATTTCAATTAAAACTTTTTGATTGGAATTTGTCTGATGAACGATAAATGCTGCTCCATATTCAGCGGCAAAAGCAGCATTAAAGTATTGATGCTGATCTGCTGACTCTGGAAAAGGAATTAAAACAGCGGGAGTATTGCACACAGCAAATTCAGAAATTGCTCCTGCACCAGCACGACTTATTGCAAGATCTGCATTTTGAAGCAAGCCAGGAATCTCGTTAGTAAAAGGCTTATTTACAAAATTAGGATGATTAATTAGTTCATTATTTGTGTCATTTTCTCCTGTTATATGAACGACTCTACATCCTTTTTCCAATAATAATGGCAAAATCTGTCTTACCATTTTGTTCATCCCAATAGCTCCCTGACTACCTCCAATTACAACTATTAATGGGCCTGAATTTACAGGTACCCAAGAAGGTAATGACTGTGGCTCGAGAAATGATTTCCTTACTGGAGTTCCAGTTACTATTGTTGTACAAGTAGGTAAATATTTTTTTGTCATAGGTATCCCAAGAGCAACTACAGAACAATACCTGCCTAGAAATCGTGTAACCTTCCCTGGATAGGCGTTAGATTCATGAATTACTACTTTAATACGACATATTTTTGCCGCCAGGATAGCTGGTGCAGCTATATATCCTCCTGTAGTGAATAAAACATCTATGTCTCTATCTCTAATCAAACTAATTACGTATTTAACTGCAAGGAGCAACTTGAGACACTGAATAATCTTATTTAAAAATCCTCCTTGTAAACCTGAAATACGAACAGTAAATAATTTATAGCAATTTGGAACTATATCCATTTCTAGCCTATTAGAAACGCCCAGCCAATCAACTACCCAAGACTTTGGCAAAGCTTCTGCTACAGCGATAGCAGGAAAAATATGCCCCCCAGTCCCACTTGCAGCAATCAAAAGCTTAGTCATAGAAAAAAGCAAAAAACCTATTTACCGCCTAATTTAAAAGGGTGACGATAAAATTTTAATTGACCCATTTACTCAAAGTAAGCCTCAGTTCAATTTTTCTTTTAATTTCGACCTGTTTTAGCCCAATTTTTGCTGGAACCTCAAATTTCGAAAAAATTAATCTAGAATTAGAAAATGCATTTAATAGAAAGAAATTAAATACCTTAGAGAATTTAATTTCTAAGGATGCATTATTAGATATACAAAAAAAATATAAAGATTTTATTGCTCGTTTTCCAGATGCACAATGGTCTATAAAGCCTGCAGAACAAATTAAAGAGAATTCAATCTCATTAGAAGTTCTAATAGAAGCAAAGAAAGAAATTGGATCTGAAATATATACATTGACATCAAATCAGAAAATAGCGTTAAAAACTTCAAAAGAAAAAATACTAAGTTACCAAGTGAATTATGAATATTCTATTCTAAAAAGCATTGACTCTGATCTGATAGTAAGTACTTCCATTCCTGACAAAGTTCTTACTGGATCTAGATATAATGCCGATATAATCCTAGAAAATCCATTGGGTGATAATTATATTTCAGGCGGTATTCTAATTAATGGAAGAGACAGTAAGAGCAATCAAGCAATTACTATTGAGCCTCTAAGTGCAGGAGGTTTATTTAAATCAATACAAGCACCATTGATTCCTATCAATCAAAATATTGAGGGTTTAATAGTACATCCAAAAGGTATTATCTCAGTCACTAAAATGGTGAGAATTATACCTGATATTAAAGAAGTTAATTTGTAAATATTTAATCTATATTTAATAAATGCTGATAAATATATAGAGCTCTAAAAATTAAATATTATCATCAAGTGCATTTACTCCTGGAAGGATTTTACCTTCCAACAACTCAAGACTTGCTCCTCCACCGGTTGAGATATGAGACATTTTACTTGCGAGTCCTGCCTTCTCAACTGCAGCTACAGAGTCTCCTCCTCCAATAATTGTGCAACAACCATTAGTCCCTAGTTCGGCCAATGTAGTTGCTATTGAATTTGTCCCATTGGCAAACTTATCAAACTCAAACACACCCATCGGTCCATTCCAAATAACAGTCTTACAATCTGACAAAGCATCTTGGAAAACCTTTACAGAATCAGGACCAATATCTAATCCCATCCAACCCTCTTCAATTGATTCAATAGAACATATTTGACTATTCGCTTCAGGAGAGAAATCATCTGCTAACACGACATCTGTCGGTAAAAGTAACTGAACACCTTTTGACTTAGCCTTTGCTTCAAGCTCTTTTGCTAGCTCGAGTTTATCTTCTTCAACCAAACTCTTTCCAACAGATAATCCTCTCGCTTTATAAAAAGTAAATATCATTCCACCTCCAATTAGAACCTTGTCACATTTATCAATTAATGATTCCAGAACTCCTATTTTGCTACTTACCTTTGATCCTCCAACAATTGCAGCCAAAGGACGCTTTGGCTCATCTATAGCACCTTGTAAATATTGAAGCTCCTTTTCCATCAAATAACCTGCTACACATGGGCTCAAAAATTTAGTCACTCCTTCAGTAGATGCATGTGCTCTATGGGCCGCACCAAATGCATCATTGACATATACATCTGCAAGTGAAGCTAATGCATTTGCAAACTCAGGATCATTCTTTTCTTCACCCTCTACAAAACGTACATTTTCCAATAGAACAACATCACCATCAACCATTGAATTGACAGTTTTTTCTGCCTCTGTACCAAAGCAACTATCAGTTTTAATAACTTTTTTACCAATCAAATCTCCTAATCTCTGCGCGACAGGTGTAAGCCGCATTCCCTCATTCACTTTGCCTTTTGGCCTTCCAAAATGGGCAGATAGGATCACTCGTGCCCCTTTTGCAATTAGATCCTTAATAGTTGGAATAGCAGCACGAATTCTTGTGTCGTCAGTTATTAATCCTTCATCATTTAAAGGAACATTAAAATCAACTCTCACAAGTACACGCTTGCTGCATAGGTCCTCTGCATGGAGACTTGACAGGGAACGCTTTGCCATGGTGTGACTAGAATATAAAAACTGTGTGAGAATAACTCTTTATATGCATCTTTTGTATTTTGATGAGCCAGACAAACTATCTGACTAATGCTCCACATATTTAATGCCAAATGCATATTAGAAATAATTAAGCTCTGCTCTTAACCCATTAATCAAAATTTTTAGTCTTTTCAATCTATACAAAAATATAGAAATCAGAAAATCTTATGAGTTGAAATCAATTGTGCTTACTTTAATTTCAAGCACAAAGGTCTTGAAGTACATTCATAGTTCATCAAAAAAAGAGTGGAAAAGTTATCTTTACTAAGATCAGACAGGCATCAAAAAAAAAAGGAGAGACCTTAAACTGCTAACTTTAGATTACCAATGAATTCAATATAGGTTTCATTGTGATGACTATCAGAAACATCAAACAAATAGAAGATCAAGAAAACATCGTCTGTAACGCAATCCCATTTGCTGACAATAATTTTCTTTAGTGCAGTGAGTTCTCCAATTATTCAGTGGTATCCAGGTCACATTGCAAAAGCTGAAAAACAGCTAAATAGAAACCTCAAAAAAGTGGACCTAGTAATTGAGGTAAGGGATGCACGGATACCTCTAGCCACATCACATCCACACTTGCAAAGATGGACTCAAGGGAAAAAGCATTTATTAGTAATCAATCGTAAAGACATGATTTCTGCAGAAGCGTTAAAGAAGTGGGATTCATGGTTTAGAAATAAAGGTCAGAAACCTTTTTGGTGCAATGCGAAGGAGGGCACTGGAGTAAAACAAATACAACAAGCAGCAATTCGTAGTGGAAGCGAAATTAATAAAAGAAGAGAATCTCGAGGAATGTGTAAGCGACCCATAAGAGCTCTAACCTTAGGATTTCCAAATGTTGGTAAATCTGCCTTGATCAATCGTTTGGTTAACAAAAAAGCAGTTGCGAGTTCTAGAAGAGCAGGTGTTACAAGATCACTCCAATGGGTCAGACTTGGTCAAGAAATCGACTTGCTAGATGCCCCTGGAGTTTTACCTCCTCGGCTAGATGATCAAAACTCAGCGTTATTACTTGCATTGTGTGATGATATTGGTCAAGGAGCCTATGACATAGAATTAATAGCCATATCATTTTTAAAATTAATTCAAAAACCAGAAATTATTAATTCAAAGGGAATGTCTACTGAAATATTTAAAAGCCGCTATGGGATTGACTATAAAAAAGAAACAACTGATGCAAATCAATGGTTAATATCTGCAGCAAAATTGCATACGTCCTCTGACACAAGAAGAATGTCACAAAGATTAGTTGATGACTTTCGTAAAACCATGCTTGGACAAATCTCTCTTGAATTACCTTGACTTCTGAAAAAATTCAACAATCCTTTGGTATCGGAGAAGGTGAGCTACTTATACTGCATTATCTTAAGCCACTCCCGATGAGATTAGATCGATGGCTTGCAAGCCAACGTTCAGAGCAAAGTCGTAGCCATATCCAAAAATTCATAGATGCAGGCTTGGTTCGGATTAATGGAGTTACAGGACAAGCAAAGACTCCTTTAAGAAATGGAGACGAAATTCATTTTTGGCTACCTCCACCAGAACCGCTCCCATATTTAAAGCCTGAGAGGATGTTATTAAATATTCTTTATGAAGATGATCAACTAATCGTTATAAATAAGCAATCAGGAATAACAGTACATCCAGCTCCTGGCCATAAAGATGGGACGTTAGTCAACGGGTTATTGCATCATTGCAAAAACTTACCAGGAATTGGAGGGAAACTCCGACCAGGAATAGTTCATCGATTAGACAAAGATACGACAGGTTGCATAGTTATAGCTAAAACCCAAGAATCCTTAGTAAATCTCCAAAATCAAATACAAAAAAGAATTGCTTCTCGTGAATACTTGGCTGTCATACATGGAGTCCCAAATAGTGAAAAAGGAATAATTAATGGCGCCATAGGTCGACATCCAACCAATCGAAAGAAATATGCAGTAGTTAATGATGATTCAGGTCGTCATGCATGTACACATTGGATCCTTAAAGAACGTCTCGGTGATTACTCTCTTTTAAAATTCAAACTCGACACAGGTCGTACTCACCAAATTAGAGTACATTGTGCACATATAGGTCATCCTATTCTCGGAGATCAAACTTATAGTCGTTGTAGAAACTTGCCTATAAAACTATCTGGACAAGTTTTGCATGCTATAGAGCTTGGATTGATTCATCCAGTTACTAATGAAAAAATGCTTTTTAAAGCACCATTACCTCAGAACTTCGAAAAAGTATTAAAGCTATTAAGAGAACGAATCTGAGCCTTCATTCTGTAAAGGGAGCCTTGGAGAATCATTGACTAACTTCTTCGTTAAATCAGTCTTAGGTTGTGAGAGTATTTGAGACCCAGGTCCCTGTTCCACAATTCGGCCTTGATCCAAAACTATCAATTTGTCACAGAAACCATTAGCAACAGCAAGATCATGAGTAACAAATAATATTGCCAATCCAAGATTGCGTTTCAATGTCCGCAATAAATTCAATATTTCAGCTTGTTTATCTGCATCCAACATACTCACACTTTCATCACAAATAAGAACTTTAGGATTTAAAGCAATCGCACGAGCAATGGCCGCTCTTTGAAGTTGTCCTCCTGAAAGTTCTTTTGGTAAACGTTGTTGAAATTGTTCAGGAGGACAAAGGCCTACTTTTATCAAAAGGTGGCGTACTTTTTCTTTCGCCTGAGCTTTATTCAAAACCTTATGAATTAAGAATGGATCACCAACTGCTTCTCCTATCGTCATTTTGGGATTAAAGCAAGCCAACGGGTCTTGAAAAACCATTTGCATTTCATACAGAGATTGTCTCATCAAAGGAGACTCAGAATTTAAAAGATTTTTTCCATTTAATTTGACTGAGCCACCTTTAATAGGAACCAAGCCCATCAACGCTCTACATAAGGTACTTTTACCACAACCAGAAGCACCCACAATACCAATCGTTTCCCCTGCAGAGACAGAGAAACTCACTTCATTAACAGCTTTGAGCCAATTTGTCTGCCAAGGCCATCCAGCCATGGAATGCCAACAACGCAATCTTTCTACTTGTAAAACTACTGAATTCTGAGTAATCGAAGTTATCAAATCACCTCCGCCTTCTCTTTCTCTAGCAGCACTAACTAACCTCTTAGCAATTTCTGAACGAGGCCTAAGTAAAATATCTGTACTTTTAGATTCCTCAATAATATGACCATTACTAAGAATTGCCATTCGTTCACACCATCTGGCTGCTAATGCCAAATCATGCGTAATTAGCAATAAAGCCGTTCCAAATTCATCACAAAGTGAACTTAATTCCGACATGACCTGATTAGCAACGGAAACATCCAAGCTTGTAGTTGGTTCGTCTGCAATAAGCAATGGTGGATTTAAAGCAATTGCCAAAGCAATAGCTAAGCGTTGGCGCATACCACCACTAAATTCATGTGGGTAACAGTTAAAACGATTAGAATCTATCCCAACTCTTTCAAGCAATTCCTCTGCTCTCTGTCTTTTCCAAAAAGGACTTGTATCTTTCTCATGAGCATCAAGAGTATCTAGCAAATGCCTGCCAACAGTCATCAAAGGGTTTAAACGGCTCATAGGATCCTGAAAAATAAGCCCAACCTGTTCACCTCTAAGTTTCTGTAAATCAGAAGTAATGAAATGATTTAGTGTTTTACCTCCTAGTAAAACAGTTCCTTTGCAGATGCTTCCAGAAGGAAGTAATTGAAGTAAAACTCTTGCAACAGAACTTTTTCCACACCCTGAACTCCCTGTCAGAGCAAGGCGTTCACCAGAAGCTATGCTTAAGTTAAATCCATCTAATACCCAATCAGGACTAGCTGGATAAGTCATGCTTAATTCTTTTATTTCTAAAGCTTGTGTTGAAGAATTAATCATTGATGTAGCGAGGTTTCACAACACTGAATAAAATGTATTAACGCGTTAGGTCGGATGATTAACTCCACCTCTGCACGTAATTCTATACAGACCAAAATGGTCTGTGGTTCTTCCTTGTCTAATGAACCCCAACTGAGATGTCATCCTATATGCAATGCAGATGACTACAAGATCTCTTTACCTGAATGGCTCAGAAAATGTATCGAAAAGATACCTCCTGGGATTGGTGAGTCATGCCCTATTGATTCAGAAGCGTTGTTGGCTGCATCCTTTGACTTGGCATTCCAGCTTCATGACGGTCAATTTAGAAAAAGTGGTGATCCTTATATTGTTCATCCCATTGCAGTTGCAGGATTACTTAGAGAAATTGGAGCTAGCCCAAGTGTTATCGCAGCAGGCTTCTTACATGATGTAGTAGAGGATACTGATGTTACTCCTGAGAAATTAGAAGATTTTTTTGGGAAAGAAGTTCGAGAATTAGTTGAAGGGGTGACAAAACTAGGGGGCATTCATTTCACCAATAGAACAGAGGCTCAAGCTGAAAATTTACGTAAAATGTTTTTAGCTATGTCAAGCGATATAAGAGTTGTATTGGTCAAACTTGCAGACAGACTTCACAACATGCGTACCTTGGAATCATTGGACGCCAACAGACAACAACGTATCGCCCTCGAAACTAGAGAGATTTATGCACCTTTAGCTAATCGCCTAGGGATAGGTCGTTTCAAATGGGAATTAGAAGATCTAGCTTTCAAATTGCTAGAACCTGAAGCCTTTAGAGAAATACAAGAAGAAGTATCAACCAAAAGAAGTGAAAGAGAAAAAAGACTAGAGGGCACAGTTCAGTTACTCAAAAGTCAATTGGTTTCTGCTGGACTTAATAGTTGCGAAGTAACTGGTAGGCCTAAACATCTCTTTGGTATCTGGGATAAAATGCAAAGACAGCAAAAGATTTTCGAGGAAATCTATGACGTAGCTGGATTAAGAATTATTGTCCCAAATGTTGAAACTTGTTATAGAGCATTAGCTGTTGTACATGACACATTTCGTCCAATTCCCGGACGTTTCAAAGATTATATTGGACTACCAAAACCAAATGGTTACCAATCTCTCCATACAGCAGTCATTGGACGTCACAGACCAATAGAGGTTCAGATCAGGACTCCAGAGATGCATCAAGTAGCAGAGTTCGGCATTGCTGCCCATTGGGAATACAAAGAAGGTGGTTCTCCTGCGAGTGGCAATGCCGAACGATTCAATTGGCTCCGACAACTGATTGAATGGCAGCAAGAAAGTAGTCATAGTGACCACAATGACTATCTTGCTTCTATTAAAGAAGATTTATTCGACGAAGAGGTTTTTGTATTTACTCCTAATGGAGACGTAGTAGGCCTCAGAAAAGGTTCTACTGCTGTTGATTTTGCCTACCGCATTCATTCCGAAGTCGGTAATCATTGCAATGGAGCACGCATCAATGACCGTCTCTGCGCTCTTTCTACTACTCTTGATAATGGAGATTTTATTGAAATCCTTACTAGTAAATCAGCACACCCTAGCCTTGATTGGTTGAATTTTGTAGCCACCCCAACTGCGCGGAATAGGATTCGACAATGGTACAAGAAAAGTCATAGGAATGAAACCATACAAAGAGGCAAAGAGTTACTAGAAAGGGAACTTGGCAGAAATGGTTTTGATGGCCTTTTGAATAGTGATGCGATGACAAAAGCAGCCGAAAGATGCAACTTGAAATCCACTGATGACTTATTAGCATCATTAGGTTTTGGTGGTATAACCTTACACCAAGTGCTTAATCGTTTAAGAGAAGAAATTCGTCTCCAAACTATAGCTCCAGAGAATCACTTAACAAACGAAGATATTGCTCAAAAATTAAGAACTCAACTCAACTCAACTTCTTCAAGAAAGTCAACCCGAAACCACTCTCCAATAATTGGTATAGAAGGTCTTGACTATCGTCTCGGTGGTTGCTGCAGTCCACTCCCAGGAGAATCTATATTAGGAACTGTTGCCTTAGGTAATCATGGCATTACTATTCATAGAGAAGACTGTATCAACATCGCTCAAATACCTAGTGAGCGAAGACTCCCAGTTTATTGGAATAAAATGTCCACTACTCAAGAGTCAACATATGAAGTCCAATTGAGAATCGAAGTAATCGACAGAGTGGGTGTCCTAAAAGATATTTTAATGCGGTTATCAGATAGTAAAATTAATGTAAGCAATGCAAGGGTGCAAACTGCTTATAGCAAGCCAGCGTGTATTGATCTATGTGTTGAGCTTAAAAGCGCTGAACAATTGAAATTAACTATTAATCAAATTAAATCAATGGCAGATGTTCTTGATATAGCTCGTACTGGTCTTAATTAGAGATATAAGACTAATAAACGACTGTAAAAAAGAGTCCCCAGTAAGTTTCTTATTTAATTATTAGTACTATTAAAAATTTACTTGTCGCGAAAATTCTTAAGTAAAACATACAAAGTTAATCCGCTCATGAAACCAAAAACAGCACCAACTAATGAAGAACCAAGCAATAATCTACTACTAAAGAACCAACCCTGATTCCACAATTCTTGATTAGAAAGGCCTTGAAATTCACTTGCTCCCAGAGTATCGCCCAACAATAAAGATCCTATTTTGAAATTAAACCAATAAAGTGGTACATAAGTTAAAGGGTTGCTAATCCAAGTGCTGCAAATAGCAATTAAGCGATTTCCTCTAAAGAAACTTGCTAGCATTATTCCCAAAAGGCTTTGAAATCCAAAAAAAGGAAAACACCCACTAAAAACTCCTACAGCCATACCTCTAGCACGTTGCGCTGGAGAGCCCTTTTCGTTCAATAGCCAAGCAAGCGCTTTTCTCAATCGTTGCAAAAAATTAAAAAAGAATTTAATCATTTAAACCCCATTAAATCCAAATTTCTTAAATTATGTAGATCGTAAGAAATTCTGAAGAACCAAGACTTAATGAATTTGTCTGTCCCTACTGAAGACACTATTGCAGCAATAGCCACAGCCGTCTCAGCAAGTGAAGGTGGTATTGCAATTATTCGCATATCAGGTCCTCTGGCTGAAGAAGTTGCGAAAAAGAGCATTGAAATACCTGGCAAACAAGTCTGGGAAGACCACAAAATTATTTATGGGCAAGTCAAAGAAAGTAACTCCAAGCAATTAATTGATGAAGTATTGATCTTAATAATGAAAGGGCCAAGAAGTTTTACAGGAGAAGATGTTATAGAAATTCATTGTCATGGAGGATTAATTGCAGTAAATAGAGTGCTTGAAACGATCCTTACATGTCCTGAAGTACGAAGAGCGTTGCCTGGAGAGTTTAGTGAAAGAGCCGTCCTCAATGGTCGATTAAATCTCACCCAAGCAGAAGCAATTAGTGATTTAATAAATGCACGCAGTCAAAAGGCTGCTCAACTTGCAATAAATGGAATATCAGGTCAAATTAATACACGAATTGATGCTCTTAGACAAAAGTTATTAGATCAATTAAGTGAACTCGAGGCAAGGGTGGATTTCGAGGATGACCTCCCCCCATTAAATCAAGATGAGCTATTAAATCAAATTGCATATGTTCAAGAATCCCTTAAAAAAATAATAGAAGATTCAAAACGAAGTTTGATTCTTCGAAATGGTTTAAAAGTTGCTCTTATAGGGCTACCCAATGTGGGAAAAAGCTCTTTATTAAATCGTCTTAGCAAAAGGGATAGAGCAATTGTTACTGAATTACCTGGAACAACTCGAGACCTTCTTGAAGTGGAAATTGTTTTACAAGGCGTGCCTATAACTCTTGTCGATACAGCAGGAATCCGCATCGCCGAAAATCAAGTAGAGAAATTAGGAATTGAAAAAAGTGAGGAAGCTCTAATTACTTCAGATATTGTGCTTTTAATTTTTGATATTAGTAAAAAATGGAATCCAGATAATCAAGCGCTAATTGATAAAATTCCAAAAACAATGCCAAAACTTTTAGTTGGAAACAAATTAGATCTAAAAACCCAATCATCAGACATTCAGCCTGATGTAACATTTAGTGCCTTAACAGGAGACGGAGAAGAGGCTTTGATTAAAGCTTTATTAAGCACTTGTGGTTCTATCGATATTCAAGGATCAGAAATTGCTTTAAATGAAAGGCAACTTGATCTTGCGATCCAAGCAAGAACTTCATTAAATAGGACTCAAAATATGGCCAATGAAAATTTACCTTGGGATTTCTGGACCATTGACCTTCGTGAAGCAATACATAAATTAAGTGAGCTTAAAGGAGATGAAATCACCGAAGATGTACTTGATCTTATCTTTTCAAAATTTTGTATTGGTAAATAAACCACCTTAAAAGATATGTTTATTTAAAAAACACCTAATCCAATTCTTACATTTTCCAACCTCGTGGATTTACGAACACCTTTACTGAATAATCTTTTAGATCTCTGGTTAGACGAAGACTTAGGGCGTGGAGATCTAGCCAAAGTTGCACTTAATGACTCAATTGTCTCCGCACATTGGTTAACCAAACAAAAAGGTATTTTTTGTGGAGGTCCATTAGTACAAAAAATCTTTGCAAAGCTTGATCAATCGATCCAAGTCAATTTATTAGTCAAAGATGGTACAAAATTTGAAGCAGGCCAAAAGCTTATAGAGTTACAAGGCAGAGCATCAGCATTAGTTGCAGGGGAAAGGACAAGCTTAAACTTAGCTATGCATCTTTCAGGAATTGCCACTTCAACTGCAGCATTAGTTAGTGAATTAGAAGGAACTGGTGTTCGTTTAGCTGATACAAGAAAAACCACTCCAGGACTTCGTATTATCGAGAAATATGCTGTGCGATGTGGTGGAGGCTTAAATCATCGTATGGGATTAGACGATGCCGCAATGTTAAAAGAAAATCATATTGCTTGGGGCAATGGCATAGAGCTAGCGATCAAATCTATTCGTGAAAATAGTTCTTGGACAACAAAAGTAATTGTTGAAGCAGAAACGCGACAACAAGCAACAGAAGCAGTAAAAGGGGGCGCAGACGGAATCCTTCTTGACGAAATGTCTCCAGAAGTAATTAGACAATTAGTCCCTGAATTAAGGAAGCTAGCAGCAAGTGAAAGCTCAAATAGATTATCTAAGGTAGTAATTATTGAAGTTTCAGGCATTGATCCAACAAAAATCAAACATTATGCGCATACAGGAATTGACTTAATTTCAACAAGTGCTCCCATAACTAAAAGTGCCTGGATAGATTTAAGTATGCGCTTTAATAAAGCTAACCAAAGCAAGTAATGCAGCAAATCTTAGTAGCTCTAACAGAACAAGTTGAGAATGCACTGGAAAAAGCTTTTCCCAATGAATCATGTATTGCAAAAGAAGCCGGGAAGAAACTGGAACCACAAATAGTTCCTGCGAGCAAGCCAGAGTTTGGTGATTTTCAAATCAATGGTGCCTTAGGTTTAGCAAAAAAAATTAAACAGCCTCCAAGGCAAATCGCACAAGCAATTGTTCAACAACTTAGAAAAAATAAGAAATTTGAAGAGCTTTGTGAACTACCAGAGATTGCCGGGCCTGGATTTATAAACATTACAATTAAAGCTGATTGTTTGATCGCAGAAATCCAAAAACGTCTCAATGATAAACGTCTAGGAATAGCTCTTGCAAGTGATTTAAACAGTCAAAATACTTCTACTGTAGTCGTTGATTTCTCAAGCCCGAATATTGCCAAAGAAATGCATGTAGGGCATTTACGCTCAACAATTATTGGTGATTCACTTTCACGTATTCTAGAATTTCGTGGGTACAAAGTACTTCGACTAAATCATGTAGGCGATTGGGGCACTCAATTCGGGATGTTGATCACACATCTGAAACATGTAGCCCCCGAAGCTCTAACAAATCAAGATTCTATTGATCTTGGTGACCTCGTTATTTTTTACCGTCAAGCAAAAGCAGAGTTTGATAAATGTGAAAAATTTCAAACATCATCTAGAGAAGAAGTTGTGAAGCTACAAAAAGGAGACAAAACGACACTCAAAGCTTGGGAGCTTCTATGCGAACAATCCCGACAGGAATTCAATAAAATATACAAACGTCTCAATATAGAAATTCAAGAGCGTGGTGAATCTTTCTATAATCCATATCTTGAGGATGTAGTAAAAGATCTTTCTACGTCTGGGCTTTTAGTTACTGATAATGGAGCAAAATGTGTTTTTCTTGAAGGGATAAAAGGTAAACAAGGAAAGCCTTTGCCTCTAATTATAGAAAAAAGTGATGGGGGTTTTAATTATGCAACCACAGATTTAGCTGCTATTCGATATAGGTTTAATACAGCACCACAAGGCGATGGGGCATTTCGTTTGATCTATGTAACAGATGCAGGTCAAGCAAGTCATTTCAATGCTGTTTTTCAAGTTGCAAAGAGAGCTCAATGGATACCACGTGGATGTCATGTTGAGCATGTACCCTTTGGATTGGTTCAAGGAGAAGATGGGAAAAAGCTAAAAACACGTTCTGGGGAAACAGTTCGTCTTAAAGATCTTCTTGACGAAGCTGTAGATCGAGCTAAAAAAGATCTTCAAGAGCGTCTAAAAGAAGAAGGTCGTCACGAAAACAACGATTTTATTAATCACGTTTCAACCACAGTTGGAATAGCCTCTGTAAAATATGCAGACCTTAGTCAAAATAGAATTACTAATTATCAATTTAATTTTGATCGTATGCTGTCTCTACAAGGAAATACAGCTCCTTATCTACTTTATGCCCTAGTACGTATAGCTGGTCTAGCAAGAAAAGGAGGAAATCTAAAAGCTTCTGTAGATACTCTGCAATTCAACAAGCCACAAGAATACAACTTAATAAGAACATTACTTAAATTTGAAACTGTCATTTTAGAAGTAGAAGCAGAATTACTTCCAAATCGGCTTTGTTCATATTTATTTGAACTCAGTCAAGTTTTTAATCGTTTTTATGATCAAATACCTGTTCTAAAAGCTGATGAGCCATTTCAAAGCTATAGGCTAGTTTTATGTAGACTTACAGCAGAAACACTTAAACTTGGTCTAAATCTACTTGGTATTCCTTCTTTAGAAAGAATGTAATGAGTTCCTTGAAAGCAAATTCAAGCTCAGATTTGCCTGAGCCCCGACAAGCAGTCGAAAAAATGAAAACATATACTGCTCCTTTAGAGGGACGTAGAAAATTACTGAGACTTGATTTTAATGAAAATACTGTTGGTCCAAGTCCTTTAGTTACTAAGGCATTACTCAATATTCCTCCCGAAAATATATCTATTTATCCTGAATACAATGGTCTAAAAGAAGCAATTGTAGAGAATCTCAACAAGAAAATATACTCATCTAATAAAATCGATCCTTTGCAAATAGGCTTGTTTAATGGAGTAGATGCCGCAATTCACGCCATATTTCATTCATATGGAAATAATGGAGATCAGTTACTTACAACCACTCCTACATTTGGCTACTACAGTCCTTGTGCACATATGCAAGGCATGGAAATAATTGCTGTTCCATATCTAGGTGAAAATTTTGATTTTCCACTTAAAGAAATTCAAACCACCTTAAAAGAACAAAAACCAAAGATACTGTTAATCTGTAATCCTAATAACCCTACAGGAACACAACTTGCGGCTAAAGAAATAGTTAATCTCAGCCAAATGTCTCCTAATACATTAATAGTAATAGATGAACTATACGAAGCCTTTACAGGGGATAGTGTTCTACCAATAGTAGATTTCAAAAAATATAGGAATATTGTAATCCTTAGATCACTTTCTAAAACATCAGGCTTAGCTGGATTAAGAATCGGCTTTGCAATTGGGCACCCCCAGATAATTGATATCATCCAACGTGTGACAGGCCCTTATGACATAAATAGTTTTGCTGTGACAGCAGCATTTGCAGCATTAGAAGATCAAGCATATATAGATGATTACATAACTGAAGTGTTAGCAGCAAAAAGATGGGTTCATGATCAGCTAATTCTAAAAAAAATCCGCCATCATATTTCTGGAGGTAATTACTTTTTAATTTGGCCAAAAGATAAACCTGAAAAAATAATCACTAAAATGAAAGAAAAAGGTATTCTTATCAGAGATATGAAAGGGAAAACCCTAATTAATGACTCGATTAGGGTTAGTATTGGAACAACTACTCAAATGAAATATTTTTTCAAAATTTTCAATGAGATTGATCAAATAAATTGTTGAATTATTCTTCAATTCATAAGAAGAATTGTCATCTCATTAGAAATTTTCGGTGCAAGCTTAAAATCAACTCCTACTTTTTTGACTGTTATATCCTTAGTCTCATTTAAAAAAGGTTCAATATCGGTTAAATCACAAGTAGTTGTAGCAGTGTCTTTAATATACTGCACAGGAATAATTATTTTCGGCTTAAGGTCTTGAACAATTTTTGCTGCTTCTTTACCATTATAAACTTTTCGGCCTCCACCAACCGCAATAATCAAAACATCTGGGCGGCCTAAAAGAAATCTATCCTCAACAGAAAGAGACCCAGCTCCACCACCTAAATGAGCAAATTTTATCCCAGATTGCTCCCACGTCCATAAAGTTGCCATCCCAAAACGTCTACCACCTACACGGTCATGTGGCACAGAGAAACCTTCGAAGCTAAATCCATCCACCAAATAAGAACCAGGTTGAACAAAAAAGATCCCCTTAGCCGTCCTAGCTCCCTCGTCAGCCAGTTGAGAACTAGCAAGAATAATATCAACTTTTAATTTCGGCTCTTTAAGGCCTTCAGCACAACCAACTGCTTTGAAAGGATTAAGCAATAAAGACATTCCATCCCCTTTGAATAAAAGAGAACTATGTCCAAAGTTTTTAATAGCAACTCCTTCAGCAAAAGAAGGAGTTGCTATCAAAGACATTAATGCCAATGAAGACAAACCTCTATTAAGAAAAAATCTCAAAAACACAAACTTAAATGGAATGAATAATTTCCTACATTTAAGAAATTAGCAGTTTCCCTTCATTTCAGCTAACCGTAAAAAATTTCCCAATAATTGATGGCCAGACTCTGTTAAAACACTCTCAGGATGAAATTGAACTCCTTGAAGAAAAGGATAGGCTTCATGCCTAAGCCCCATAATAGTTCCATCCTCTAACCAAGCTGTCACTTCAAGACAATCAGGTAAGTTTTCTCTCTTTGCAATAAGGCTATGATATCTAGTAGCTAAGAGTGGATTGGGCAACCCTTCAAAAAGGCCTTCAGAGTTATGAAAAACATTAGATGTTTTTCCATGCATCAATTCTAGAGCTCTTACTATTTCTCCACCAAAAGATTGGGCGATAGCTTGATGTCCTAAACATACTCCCAATATTGGTATTTTCTTTGATAACTCTGACAAAATATCCATACATACCCCAGATTGATCTGGGTCTCCTGGGCCAGGGGAAAGAAGAATTGCTTGTGGCTTCAATGCTTTTATTTCAGCAATAGATAATGCATCATTACGCTCAACTCTGACATCTTGAGCAAGCATGTAATCGTCAGCTAATTCACCTAAATACTGAACTAGGTTGTAAGTAAAGCTGTCGTAATTGTCAATAACAAGTAGCATCTGTATTGGAAATTAGATTGTCAAGCACCTAGCTGGGTTAACAATGCTGGTAACAACAAAATCAACCCAACTATTAAAGAACAAAAAGCTGCTATAAGTGCTGCTCCAGCAGCACAATCTTTTGCGATACGGGCAAGTGGATGGAATCTACGACCAATCGCAAGATCTACTACTGATTCAATAGCGGTATTAATTAACTCAAGAATTAGTACAGATGCAATTGTAAAAACAATAATTGCTAATTTTTCTAAATTTAGCTCTAGCCAAAGCCCAAGACTTAATGCAACGGCTCCTAAAACAATTTGAATACGAAAATTACGCTGACTTAAAAAACAATAAGTAATCCCTTGGATTGCATAATAAAAACTTTTACGCAAATTTTTTGAAATTCGCCAAGAACCTCTACTTATTCTCTTATTAAAATGACTAGTGATAGAACTAATATATGGAGGTTCTACCAGCTTAATTCGTTCAGGATTCATAAGTCTTACTCTTCTTTAAATCCCTGCTGATGAAAGATTAACGCTGATTGCTAGAAGTTGCTCCTGCAAGCTCAACATTTGATTCAAGCTATTTGAATCAGGATGGTCCCATCCCAATAAATGTAATAATCCATGGCTTACTAACCAACGAAGTTCAAAATCTAAAGAATGCTTATGTTCTAATGCTTGAGATTTTGCTGTGGGGACAGAAACAATAATGTCTCCTAATTCAATAATTGGGCTTCCTGGGAAAACAATATCTTGATCTAAGGCTGGAAACGCTAATACATCTGTTTTTATTGGTTTTTGACGCCATTTCTTATTTAATTGAGTAATTGACTCGTCATCAGTTAATTGCAACCCAATACTTAAAGAGTTTTGTTCGATAACTACCTGAGGACAATTTGACTGAAATGTATTCCGAATATATTCAATCCATACGATCAATTGTTCACGCCAAAAGTTAGAAGTATTGAATAGAAAATTATCAGGTAGATTCTCAAATCCTTGCAATTCGGTAAATAAAAAGCCAGTGAAAGCAATTTCTATATCTAGTTCAGTTGAATTTATCATTTAGATAGAGATATCAGTTTCATAATGGTAAATTTGGTCTCCCAAGCCAAGCAATTAAAACAATAAAACCTATTAGGCCCATAGCAGTAATTCCCAAGTGCATCAAGCTTTTACTGCCTTTTCGAACCATGTTTTTCATGGCTAATTTTACGAAGCTTGGTGGTGGTGGATTCTTTGTAGAGATCTTGGAAGAAATAGGTTGTTTGTTCATAAGATTGTTTAGGTACTAGAAGTTATATCTGATGGCTCTATCCCTTTTCTTAAAAGAGCTTGAATAAAAAGATCCAACTCCCCATTCATCACAGCCTCAACATCAGTTGACTCATAAGAAGTACGCAAATCTTTAACCATTTGGTACGGGTGAAACACATAGTTTCTTATTTGGTTACCCCAAGCTGCTTCGACAATATCTCCACGAATATCTGCTATCTCCGCTGCTCTTTGTTCCTTAGCAATAATCATTAATTTGGCTTTTAGTAATGCCAAAGCTTTTTCTTTATTTTGTAATTGAGAACGTTCTTGTGTGCAACGAACAGCCAAGCCAGTAGGTAAATGAAGAATTCGAACAGCTGTTTCTACTTTATTTACATTCTGTCCACCAGCTCCTCCTGAACGGCTAGTAGTTATTTCAAGATCTTTTTCAGGAATATCTAATTTAACTTCTTCTTCCAATTTAGGCATAACCTCGACTCCAGCAAAGCTAGTTTGCCTTTTCCCATTTGCATTAAAAGGCGAAATCCTTACTAATCGATGAGTACCTTTTTCATTTTGTAAATAACCATATGCATATCTACCCTCAATCTCCAGGGTGGCGCTTTTAATTCCAGCTTCTTCCCCTTCAGATAATTCATTAATAGTTACTTTCATATCATGATCTTCAGCCCAACGTGTATACATTCTTAAAAGCATTTGCGCCCAATCCTGTGCATCCGTTCCTCCTGCTCCAGCATTAATTGACAGTACAGCACCTTCCTTGTCATAAGAGCCGCTTAGAAGGCGTTCAAGTTCCCATCGGTCAAGTTCAAAACGTAATTTACCTAATCCTTCTTTAGCCTCAGTTAACATTTCATCATCCATTTCTAATTCACAAAGTTCAATAGAAGCATTTGCATCTTCAACACATTTTTGCCATTGAACTAATTGATGTAATTGGGCCTTGACTTCATCAAGTTTTTGCATATGCTTTTGAGCTTTAACTTGCTCATTCCAAAAGTTAGGCTGTGAAGCAAGTTGTTCAAGATCTTGGGCTTTAGCTTGTAAGGCAGGAACGTCAAAGACAGTCCTGAGCATTATTAAGGCGCTCTGTAAGAGTTGAAAGATCTCTTTTCAAATCAGTTAGGTCTAGCACAATAAAAAAATCAGTTCTTACATTCAAAATTATCAGGGCAGCAGTCCTAGTTAAGATCAAACACAAATCATAAATAAAGTTATGACAACAGTTGAAATCTATACATGGCAATATTGCCCTTTTTGTATCCGCGCTAAAAGCCTGTTAAATCAGAAAGGGGTTAATTATCAAGAATATGCAATTGATGGGGATGAAGAAGCTCGCATGTTAATGATAGAAAGATCTAATGGTCGAACAACAGTTCCTCAAATATTCATCAATGATCAAGGGATTGGTGGATGCAATGAATTATATGCACTTGAACAGGTCGATAAATTAAATGAAATGCTTGGTCTATCGAACTAGGAATATGAAACAACTTTTTGTATTAGACCCGATTGAACAAATCAAACCTCATAAAGACTCTTCAGCAGCTTTAATGCAAGCTGCACAAAAAGCATCAATAGAAGTTTGGGTATGCACACCCTCTGATTTACAAGCAAGAGGTGATAAGGCCTGGGTTGTCTCCAGACTTGTGGAACCTGAACCTTGGATAAAACTGCATAACCCGCAAAGTCTTCCATTGTCAGAATTCACTTGTATTTGGATGAGAAAAGATCCACCTGTTGATGAGGCCTTTCTATATGCAACTCACTTACTTGAAGTTGCTGAGCGGGATGGAGTGCTTGTTCTCAATAAGCCAGCTTCTTTAAGAGCATGGAACGAGAAGTTGGGTGCTCTCCGTTTTAGTGATTTAATGGCACCAACACTAGTCGCAAGTAGAGTATCGGAGCTTGCATCCTTTGCCAGAGAACAAGGTGAAGTTGTTCTTAAGCCACTTGGTGGAAAAGGTGGACAAGGTGTAATTCGAATTGCAAATGCTGCTCCTGGTTTAGAAGCCTTACTCGAATTAATAACTTCTCAAGAAAGACTTCCAGTGATGATGCAGAAATTTCTTCCTGGTGTCAGTAAGGGGGACAAGAGGATTTTATTAGTCAATGGTGAACCAATAGGTGCAATAAATCGACGTCCTAAATCAGGAGACTTTCGTAGTAACCTTGCTCTTGGTGGTAAAGCAGAAGCAACAGAATTATCGAAACGAGAATATGCTATATGTGAACAATTAGCACCTTCTCTAATGAAAGAAGGTCTTTTCTTTGTAGGTATAGATGTTATTGAAGGTATGCTTAGCGAAATAAATGTGACAAGTCCTACTGGTATTCGCGAAGTAGAGCAACTTATGGCTATTCCTTTAGCTGATCAAGTAATAGAACGTCTATTAAAAGTAATAGGTTGAGAAAAACTGCCTAAATCCAGTTGATTTGCAAGTACAGCAAATTTAGAAGACACTTCTTTTAATTCTCCTTCAATTGATGAGCCTTTAACTAATCCTGCCCCAGCAATCAAGTCAAGATTATTTCCTCTTGCATAACCACATCTAATAGCAACCCTAAACTCTGAATTACCTTCACTATCTATCCAACCAATAGGGGCCGCATAATTACCACGCTCAAATGGCTCTAAAGCCCTTAACCACTTCAAAGACTCTCTTCTGGGTAAGCCTGCGACAGCAGGTGTTGGATGCAAGGCCCCAACCAAGTGTAAAGGCAATTTACCTCGTGCTGAGGCAACAATCGGAGTATGCAAATGAAGCAAATGCCCTTGTTGCGCAAGCTGAGGTCCCTGTGGGCAAAAAGGTTCTAAACCTTGAAGAGTCAGTTGTTTAGTAATAGAAGCAACAACTAAAGCATGTTCTCTTAGATTTTTCTCTGACCTCAACAAATCTCGACCATTCTCATTAGTATTTGCTGTCCCTGCGAGCGCATCACTTCGAATCTGTCCAGCATGAAGACTTAATAATCTTTCAGGAGATGCCCCGAAAAAAGCTTCATCCTTACTACTTTTCCAAAGAAAACGACAACTACTGGCTTGTTGATGACGAAGACGTAAAAGCATAAAAAGTGGGTCCAGTTTTTTTCTCAGCACCAATGACTGCCTTACCGCAAGAACCAATTTATCAAGCTCACCATTATTAACTAATTCAATTCCCTTTGAAAGAGCTGATCTATAACAATCTTGCCAATTTTTTTGGTCAGAATGAGCTAAAGATTGATCAATAGTTGAATAATCTAATTGAAAAGATGATTGAACAAGTTTTTCACTCATCATCCATAAATGTTCTGCTATCTCTCGTGCATCTGATTCATGACTCATCACTGCATTAATTCGTAACCAAGCTGAATAGTCTTGATTTGATAACTGCCATCTTGGCAAAACAGCCTGCATTGCTGGTTGGTCATCATTTGCTCTATCTCTGTTAGTAATTTGATCAAAGAATGTAAATGCAAGAGTTATTCGAGGTCGGGCATGAATAGGGGCCTCTTTAGTTGCATCAACCAATTGGGAGAAAGTTTCATCACAAAACCTTTGTGCGACATCAAATCTCTGTGGGCCTACCAATTCAAGGTGTTGACATTGCCCTGCCGCAGCAATAGTTAATCCAGGAAAACAATCCCACAAAAAAGTAAAATCTTGATCTGTACCAAGCACAGGTAATTTATTTAAAGGATCAACTTCTTTAATAGGTATGGCCAAACTCAACAAAAGTTCATCAACCTTCCTTTCATTCCAGGATCTAGTTGATGCCGTCAAAATTTCGCTAAATGTTGATCCACACTTCATAAAAAATTAGGCATTGGTCACAAAACCTGATCAAATGTATAAACCGTTACCTAAGGATAAAGGAAACTGATTTTATGCAAAGTAAAAAGATTATGGAACCAATCAATAATTCAACAAATGAACGAAAGCGTCTATGGAAGGCTGCAATAAAGTGGCCTTTATACTCAGTAGCTGTAATGCCTATTGTTATAGCGGCAGGATGGAAACAGGCCATAGGAGAAAACATCAGATGGGATCAGTTAATTGGTTTCCTTTTCGCATCTGTATTCCTCCTTATATGGGAAAATTTAACAAATGATCTTTTTGATGCGGATACAGGCGTAGACAAATTCAAATTACATTCAATAGTTGCACTCATAGGGAAACGCTCTCTTGTTAAAAGGTTGGCTTATTTAGCCCTTTTGATAGGTTTATTATTAATTTTGATATTGGCAACTCGCAGTAGTTTTATAGTTCTCTTCTTAGTAATGAGTTGTTGTTGTCTTGGCTATCTCTATCAAGGGCCACCATTTAGATTAGGGTATCACAGTTTAGGAGAACCCTTGTGCTGGTTAGCCTTTGGTCCTTTTGCAACAGCAGCAAGTCTTTTGGTAATCTCTTCTAAAAATATTGGTCAAACTGGGGTCCCGTGGACTACAGCAATATTAATTGGATCGGGCCCAGCACTTGCAACTACACTAGTTCTTTTCTGTTCTCATTTTCATCAAGTTATCCAAGATTCTAAAAGTGGAAAGTACACTTTGTTAGTCAGATTAGGTACAGAAAGAGCCGCTCAGCTAATTCCATGGTTCGTAGTAGTTACTCTTGCAATAGAATTTGTACCAATCCTCTATGGAAGACTTCCAGTATCAGCAATTCTTGGAATTATTGGATTACCATCTGCTCTTCGACTTATCACTTTACTAACAGAACATCATAATCAACCTCATCTAATAGTTAATAGTAAATTTTTAGCTCTTGAATTTCAAGCATTAAATGGTTTTGGTTTTAGTATTGGTCTTGCACTCGCACCAATATTAGGTATTTATTTCGCGCATCCAATCTAAATTTATGCGTCTTTCATTAGAGATAAAACCCTATTCCTTCAAGCTAATTAGATCCATAAAAACATCGCAAGGTTCTCTAGAAGAAAAACAAGGTTGGCTACTAAAGCTTAGAAATAATCATGGTGCATGTGGTTGGGGAGAAATCTCTCCATTAAAAATATCTGAATTCAAAGTTTGTCAAACTATCCTAAATAAAATTGGATGTTCACCTCTTAGAAACGAATTAGAGGAAATCATTCGCCTTAGTCCACCAAGTCTTGGTTTTGGTATTGGTGCGGCTCTAGCAGAACTTGACTTACTCATCGACTTAAATTGCAATAAGGCTCCTAAATCTGCATTTCTATTACCTGATAACAATTTATTATTAGACAAGCTAGATGCAATAATTCACAACTTCAATCAAACCGAAGAGCCCCTCACTTTGAAATGGAAAATTGCTAGAGACTCTGATGATAAAGAACAAGCATTACTCGAAAAAATATTGAAAAAACTACCTGGCAATTCTCTTCTAAGACTTGACGCAAATACTGGTTGGGATAGGTCTCAAGCCCATCATTGGGTAGATAATTTACTTCAAGACACAAGAATCGAATGGCTAGAACAACCACTACCAACAAATGATACTGAAGGTTTATTTGAATTATCTAAGAAAATACCTGTAGCTCTTGATGAATCTCTTGTAGACAATCCTTCTTTAAAAAATTCATGGAAAAGCTGGCAAATTAGACGTCCTAGTTTAGATGGCGATCCAAGAATAATCCTAAAAGAATTGAGAGAAGAAAGAAATAACCTAGTGATTAGTACAACTTTTGAAACTGGTATAGGCCTGCGTTGGGTGAACCATTTAGCCGCGTTACAACAAAAAAGCTCGTCACCCACTGCATCAGGACTTGCGCCAGGTTGGTGTCCCAAAGGAAAACTCTTTAGCCATAATCCAAAGGATGTATGGGAAGCTGTATGACAAAAATAATATCTATAGAATGCAAAATATCAACTCCTATGGAGAGTGCTAAGAAAATTAATCAAGCCTTAAAAGAAGGCATGTGGGTAGAAATAGTCTCGCTAAATCAAAAAAATATTGCTATTCCAGAGAATCTGCTACCACAAGGGCCAGGAATAATTATTGGAAGCAGTGGAAGTACAGGAGGGCCTCAGCAATGTCTACATCCATTTCTAAACCTTCAACAATCTGCTTTTGCTACCAAAGAATGGCTGTTGAGACAAAATATCGAACCTAAGCACTGCCAAATAATTAATACGCTACCAATTCACCATACAAGTGGATTAATGGCTTGGTGGCGAAGTCTTAGTTGGGAAGCTAATCACAAATGGATCAACCCTAACTTAATGAAAAATCCATTTGAACTAGAACATTCTTTTAAATCGATATTCCAATCAAATGAACGTCAATTATTAACTTCTTTAGTTCCCACTCAGTTAATACGTCTACTGAAGCATTCTTCTGGAATTAAATGGTTACAATCATTTTCTGTGATATGGGTAGGTGGCTCATCTCTTTCTCCCAAAATCGCTAATATTGCAAGAAAGCATGGTATTCGATTAGCGCCTTGTTATGGAGCGACAGAAACTATGGCTATGGTGACAGCTTTAACTCCTGAAGATTTTCTTAAAGGGGGCACAGACTCTGGTTGTCCCTTGATTGATGTGGAATTACGCTTAGGTAACAACAATGCATTAGAGGTTCGTACTCCTCGATTAGCCATAGCCAAATGGGTCAATGGGCAAATCCAACATATTGTCAACAAAGATGGTTGGTGGCAATCGGGAGATTATGCAGAAATTATTCTTGAGAAAGAATTACAAAAACTAACCATATTAGGTCGACTAGACAACGCAATTAATTCAGGCGGAGAAACTATCTTTCCAGACAAGCTGCAAGATAACTTATTAGAAGCTGCTCAAAAAGCTAATCTCCCTATAGAACAAATTTTATTAACATCAATAGCCAATGAGGAATGGGGAGAACGAATTGTTGCCTTGGTTCGATTCAAAGAAAAATACAAATATGAATTATTGAGTTCAATTATTATGAAAATGAAGAAATTAGTCGATACATGGCCTCCAGCTGAAAGACCTATTGCTTGGTATCACTGCGAAAAACTTAAAATGAATGATTTTGGGAAATGGGAATACCAAAAGTGGCAAGAATGGATAACTACCCAAACAGAAATTATCTAATAACTCTTTCTTAATGGATAGATTAAATAATACATAACCTTTCAAATAGTATTGACACCTAAATTTAATGATGAAGCTTCAAGCCATCTTTGAATATCCTCAGGTAAAGGACATATTTCCCTTGAAAGAGAGTTAATTGATCGATGGCTAATCAAACCTTTAGCCACCTCTTGATCATCTCTTTTAAAAGTAAAAACAACATGAAAAGAACTTGGATTCACTCGTTTAGGTGAAAGCTCTACATTCAAATAGTCTCCAACCTGAATTGGTAGAAAAAAATCTGCCTCACAATGCACTATTGGTAGAAATACAGAAATCTTATTTTCTAAACTGTTCAAACATGGAAAAATCTTTTGGGGAGTTAATCCATATAATTCAAGGCTTTCCTCCCATGCTTCATGACACCAACGAAATAATTGATGAAAATGCATAACTCCTGCTGCATCAGTATCGCCGAAACGGACGATTCGCTTTAAAGAAAGCCATGTCTCAGGTTCTATAGACATTAATTATTTTTTAGCGGTCGACTGAACCCATAATGACATCAATTGAACCCAATATCGCCATAATATCTGCTACTTTTGCACCCTTAAGAATATGAGGAAGAATTTGTAAATTATTCAAATCTGCAGCACGTATTTTGAATCTCCAAGGAGTTACATCATTTCTTCCTTGTATAAAAACACCTATTTCTCCTTTACCAGACTCCAGTCGAGTATATAACTCTCCATTAGGAATTTTAAAAGTAGGTGCTACTTTTTTAGCTACATACTGATAATCAAAACCAGCAAACTCGCTCTTTTTACCTTCTAACATACGCTGTGCTTCAAGATTTTCAGTAGGGCCTCCTGGAATCATCTCAATAGCTTGTCTTAAGATCTTTAAAGATTGTCTCATTTCTTCAATACGAACACGGTAACGGGCATAACAGTCTCCTTCCTTTTCACAAGCAATATCCCAATCGAAATCGTCATAACATTCATAATGATCTACCTTACGCAAGTCCCAGGAGACACCTGATGCTCTCAACATTGGTCCAGATAGGCTCCAATTAATTGCTTGTTCCCTATTGATTGCTCCTAATCCTTCAATACGTCTACGGAAAATTGGATTATTAGTAATTAATTTTTCGTATTCATCAATTTTGGGTCCAAACCAATCACAAAAATCCTTACATTTTTCCAACCAACCCATAGGGAGGTCACAAGCGACTCCTCCAATCCGAAAATAATTATTATTAATTAGTCTTTGACCTGTCGCCGCTTCCCAAAGATCATAAATCATTTCTCTCTCACGAAAAATATAGAAAAAAGGTGTTTGTGCTCCTACATCAGCTAAAAATGGTCCTAACCAAAGCAGATGATTAGCGATTCGATTAAGTTCAAGCATAAGAACTCGTATATAACTTGCTCTCTTAGGAACAGAAATATTTGCCAATTTTTCTGGAGCATTCACAACTATCGCTTCATAAAACATACCCGCTGCATAATCCATTCGACTGACATAAGGAACGAACATTACATTTGTTCTGTTCTCAGCAATTTTCTCCATTCCTCGATGTAGGTAACCAATAACTGGCTCACAATCAATTACATCTTCACCATCAAGTGTTACTACTAAACGCAACACACCATGCATCGAAGGATGATGGGGGCCAAAGTTGACCACCATTGGCTCCGTTCGCGTTTCCAGCTGCGTCATAGGGCCAAGGAAAACAGGGCAATGATTTGATCTTAGTCATGAGTCATGCAAGAAGAACCCTCCTTTAATGCTTTCCACTTCAATCATCTACCCGTCCTAGGGGAAGAAGTAATTGAGTCACTTAGCAAACTGCCACAAGCATTGCTAAGAGAAAGTTTGATTATTGATGCAACAGTTGGAGGTGGTGGCCATTCAGAGCTCATCCTTGAGACTTATTCAGAAATCAAATTAATTGGAATTGATCAAGATCCAAATGCCCGAACTTTTGCCTCTCAACGACTTAAGAGATTTGGATCAAGAGTAAAGATTCTAGAAATGAATTTTGCTGAGTTCAGTCCTCCTGAGGAAGTAAGCATGGTGCTAGCTGATCTGGGAGTAAGCAGTCACCAATTAGACGAACCCGCTCGTGGTTTCAGCTTTAGATCTAATGGCCCTATAGATATGCGAATGAATCCCCAACAGGGGATTAATGCCGGTGAACTTTTAGATAAACTTGATGAAAAAAAGCTTGCGGATTTGATATATAACTACGGAGAAGAAAAACTTTCTAGAAGAATTGCACGAAGAATCAAAAGTGACTTATTAGAAAAAGGTCCTTATGAAAATACATCCAACTTGGCATATGCAATTGCTGGTTGCTACCCGCCCAAGCTTCGTCATGGGAGGATTCATCCGGCAACAAAAACTTTCCAGGCCTTAAGAATTGCTGTTAATAAAGAATTAGAAGTTCTTGATTGCCTGCTAAAAAATGCACCAGAATGGCTCAAGAATGAAGGTTTATTTGGTGTTATCAGCTTTCACTCTCTAGAAGATAGAAGAATCAAAAAATCATTCTTAAATGATGAACGTTTAGAAAGAGTCACGAAAAAACCTATACGCGCAAGCTGCGAAGAAATCACAAACAACCCTAGAAGTCGTAGTGCAAAATTTCGAATAGCAACAAGAAAAGCTTAGATTATCCTCTTAAATCTCTTACAACTTTAGAAATTAAATCAGTAGCCTCCCTTACATCGGAAACAGTTGTCTTCGCTCCTAAGCTTAACCTTAAAGAAGCTTGCGCTTCTTCTTTGCTACGACCTATCGCTAACAAGACATGAGAAGGAGAACCATTGCTGCATGCAGAACCACTACTACAATTAATTAAAGGACGTAATTCTCTATGCAAGCGATTACCATTAACTCCTGGTATTGTTATATTTAAATTATGGGGTAAACGTTTATCTAATGAGCCATTTATTATCAAATCATTTACTTGATTTGATAATTCATCTATAAAAATATTTCTTAATTTTTTTAATCTATCTACTCGATTAAATAAATCCTTATTCAATATTTCAGCTGCTTTTGCAAAACCGATAATTAAAGGTACAGGAAGGGTTCCTGGTCTTAATTTATTTTCCTGGCCTCCTCCCCATGCAAGAGGCGATAAAACAACTTCCTCTCTTTTAATTAGTGCTCCTACACCTTTTGGTCCATAAATCTTATGCGCACTAAGGCTCATTAGGTCTACATCTAAATCATCAAAATCTAATGGTAAGTATCCAAAACCCTGAGCTGCATCACTATGGAAAGTGATGCTACGTTCTTTACATAAAGCTGCAATCTCACGAATAGGTTGTAAAACACCTATTTCATTATTAGCCAACATAATACTGACTAAAATTGTATCATCTTCAAAAGCTTCTTCTAGACGATTTAATGAAATAATTCCTTGTGAATCTGGTCTTAATTCTGTCAATCGAAATCCTTCATTTTTCAATTGACGAAGAGGGTCTAAAACTGCATGATGCTCAGTTGCTAAAGTTATTAAATGCCCCGGTAATCCTTTTTTCTGTAATGAATTATGTGCATGACCTATTAAAGCCAGATTATTGGCCTCAGTTGCACCACTAGTAAAAATTATTCTTTCTTGTTTTACTTTCAACAATGATGCAAGCTCTTCTCTAGCAACACTTATTGCTGCAGAGGCAAGCAATCCTAAACGATTCTGTCGGCTGGATGGATTTCCCCAATTTTCCAACCAAAAAGGCAACATCGCATCTAATACCTCTTGAGAACAAGGTGTAGATGATTGAAAGTCAAAATCCAAAAGACAATCTTTCATGGATTCAGTAGCGAAAATGATTGAGGGGTCAATATCATTAAATAAATCAATTGTCGATTTTTAAAACATCTCATTTCTATTTTTATGCTTGAAACCACTCCATCAAACCTTGAAACTGCACAACCTCCAAAAGTTTTATTAGTCGATGATGAACCAGGCATTCGAACAGCTGTTCAAACCTATCTAAATGACGAAGGATTTGATGTTACTACTGCTATAGATGGAGAAGAAGGATGGGAAAAGGCTCAACAACTCATGCCTGACGTTGTTATTAGCGATGTAATGATGCCACGCTGTGATGGATATGGACTACTCAAGCGCCTACGAGATGATGAACGATTAGGAGGTACTCCAGTAATATTTCTTACAGCAAAAGGAATGACATTAGATCGAACTCAAGGGTATCAAGCGGGTGTTGATGATTACATCCCAAAACCTTTTGACCCAGACGAATTAGTAGCGCGTGTTCGTAATGTTGTAAAAAGACAAGAACGTTTATTAGCAGAAGCAGCAAGGTTTGCAGATACAGATGTTGGTCAAATGGCGAGACAAATCACTGAGATCAAGTCAATGCTTACTCAAAGTGAGGATAATTCATCAAAGAAAAATGCTTTGATTCCGAATTTCACACCAAGAGAAGCAAGTGTTCTGCAGCTTGTGGCTGAAGGACTAATGAATAAAGAAATTGCTAGGCAATTAGAAACTTCTATTAGGAATGTAGAAAAATATGTAAGTCGTTTATTTATAAAAACAGGCACTTCAAGTCGAACTGAATTAGTTCGTTATGCATTAGAGAATAATCTAGTAACGTAAAATTAAGAAGTATTATTATCTTTATTATTTTTCTGAGATTTTATAATTAACCTTTCTAAACTCAACAAGTTTTGAAAAATAAAAAGGTGCTTGATTTAATTTGCTGCGAACTACCTCAAATCCAAATTCTTTAGCGGCTACAATAATTCCTTCTTCACGAAGAGTATAAGCTCTAGTTGTTTTACTTGGACCAGGGAAAAATTGCCCTATTTTTTTAAGAAGTGCAAGCAAAGGGGTATAAGGAGCAAAGCTGACTATTAATCTTTCTTGAGTTAAAGAGCATAGATGTTTAACCATTTCTTCAGCTGCCTTTTGTGGGTAATGAATAAATACATCCAAGCAAATAACTGAATGAAAAGAACCATTTAAACTCTCTAAATCTGAAACATTAAAAGTAAATTTTTTCAAATCCAATTTTGCTGCTTCAGCTCTGTTTTTAGTCTCTTCAACCATTGATTCGGAAATATCACTTGCTGATATAGAACCAACTCCCATTTCAGCTAAAGGAATGCACAAACTACCAACTCCACAACCAGCATCGCAAAAACTCAAATCCTTAAGGTCTCCTGATTCCTTAATCCAACTCAAAACATCATCTACTGTTTTCTGATGACCAATACGAATATTTCGTTGAACTTTATTCACTTCATCACTATTGCTATAAATTCTATTCCATCTTTCAAAACCCATTCCATTAAAGTAATTGGCAACTTCGGCCTTTTCGGCTTTTTTTTGCTCATCAAGCTGATCGTTAACCATTGAATAGATTCGATAGAACTGAATATTAAACAGTTAGATCCCAATTCAGCTCATCTAGTAACTAGTGCATAAACAAACGACTCTAGTCATTATTAATAATATGATTCTAATTTAGGAAACGTGCCTTCAATAGACCTGCAACAATCTGCCTTAGTCGCAGTGGTAATGGGAAGCGATTCTGATTTGCCCACACTTGAACCAGCTATAAAAATTTTAAAAACTTTCGACATCAAAACAGAAGTGAGAATTCTCTCTGCTCATAGGACACCAATGGAAATGTTTGATTATGCAAAAGCAGCAGAAGCAAAAGGATTAAAAGTAATCATTGCAGGAGCCGGGGGGGCCGCTCATCTTCCTGGAATGATTGCATCTCTGACAACACTCCCTGTAATTGGAGTCCCTGTGCTCAGCAAATCTCTCTCTGGGGTCGATTCTATGCATTCCATTCTTCAAATGCCAGCAGGCGTTCCTGTGGCAACGGTAGCTATTGGAGGAGGATTAAATGGAGGGTTATTAGCTGCAAAAATATTGGGTATATCAGACAAGATTATCAACCAAAAAGTTGCTTCTTATAAAAAAGATCTTCATGAAAAAATAATTTCTAAAGATATCAGGTTGCAAGAAATTGGAGTGGAAAAATATCTTGCAGAAATGTAAAAAAAATATTGAATTTATATAATATTTAATTGTTTTAATTTCTCTATAACCATCTCAGTGGATTGATTTAAGTCAATCTTGCCAGTATCAATAATCAATTCAGGAGAATTAGGTTCTTCATATGGACTAGATACACCAGTAAATTCTTTAATCTCTCCAGCTCTTGCTTTTTTATATAGACCTTTTGTATCTCGTTTCTCACATACCTGTAAATCAGCAGAACAATAAACCTCTAGAAAGTCTCCTTGCTGAACCAATTGTCTAGCTTTCTCTCTATCCGCACGAAATGGAGAAACAAATGCTGTCAAAACAATAATGCCAGCATCTACAAACAATTTTGCAACTTCTCCAATTCTTCTTATGTTCTCTTCTCGATCAAAATCTGAAAAGCCTAAATCCTTACACAAACCATATCTAATATTATCCCCATCAAGAACATAGGTTGAAAAGCCTGCTTTAAATAAAGCTCTATTTACTTCATTGGCTAATGAACTCTTCCCAGAACCTGATAAACCGGTAAACCAGATAATTGCACTCTTATGGCCTCTAACTTGAGCTCTAGCCTCTCTGTCAACAGAAGCATCATGCCAGACAATATTTTTAGATTTAGGAAGATTCCCATTCTTTGAAGCTTCTTTCATTGATCAATATTCACTAAAAACCATTCTCCATCCTCATGTCCCCAAATTTTGTAACTAACCTCCCGCCTGCTTTGGTCGAAAACCATTTTTTTGCAGAAATTCCAACACACGGTTTACTTGATCGCCCTGTAGCTCAAATTCATTACTTTTGAATGTTCCCCCAGTGCCACAAAATGCTTTAAGTCTTTGAAGAAGCTCTTTAGCTTCTTGAAGCTCTAAGACTAAACCACTAATTACTGTGACTGTTTTGCCCTTTTTTCCAGCCTTTGTTCGCTGAACTCTTACTTTTTGAAGGTTTTTATTATAAATTTTCTCAATAGCACTAGATTCTTGTTGTGTTGAAGAATCATCAAATTCACGCCAACTTCCTTTAGGCATTCAACAATTTCTTAATCTATTAACTATCTTCCGCTAAATCAAGGTGACTAGCACCCAACCATCACAATCCAAAGACGCGGATCTAGCAGTCAGTTCTCGGCCTACAAAACTAGGGCGATTTGGAAAATATGGAGGTCAATATGTACCTGAAACTCTTATGCCTGCCCTTGAAGAACTAGAGAAGGCGGCATTAGCAGCATGGCAAGACTTATCATTTACTAAAGATTTAAATAGATTATTACGTTCATATGTTGGCCGAGCCACTCCTCTATATGAAGCAAAACGCCTAACAGAACATTATCGAAGAAGTGATGGAGGTCCGAGAATTTGGCTAAAACGAGAAGACCTTAATCACACTGGTGCGCATAAAATCAACAATGCACTTGGACAAGCATTGTTAGCGATCCGAATGGGGAAAAATAGAATTATTGCCGAAACGGGAGCTGGTCAACATGGTGTTGCTACAGCAACAGTATGTGCCCGTTTTGGATTGAAATGCGTCATATATATGGGAACCGAAGATATGAAACGTCAAGCACTTAATGTTTTCCGGATGAAACTTCTTGGTGCAAAAGTACAACCAGTCTCAGCAGGAACAGGAACACTTAAAGACGCTACTAGTGAAGCAATTCGTGACTGGGTTACAAATGTAGAAACAACTCATTACATACTTGGTTCAGTTGCTGGTCCTCATCCTTATCCAATGTTGGTTAGGGATTTTCATGCAGTTATTGGAGAAGAAGCAAAACAACAATGTCATGAAGAATTTGGCAGATTGCCTGATGTTCTTATGGCATGTGTAGGAGGCGGATCTAATGCAATGGGTTTATTCCATCCATTTGTAGAAGATGCATCCGTTCGAATGATTGGGATAGAAGCTGCTGGGTCAGGTATTAACACTGGGCGACATGCCGCAACAATTACTGAAGGTCGTGTAGGTGTTTTGCATGGGGCAATGAGCTTACTTCTTCAAGACAAAGACGGGCAAATTCAAGAAGCCCATTCTATTAGTGCTGGACTTGACTATCCAGGAGTAGGACCTGAACATAGTTACTTGCGTGATGTGGGAAGAGCAGAATATGTAGCAGTAACCGATCAACAAGCCTTAGATGCCCTTCAGTTAGTAAGCAAACTCGAAGGAATTATTCCTGCATTAGAGACATCTCACGCATTTGCATGGTTAGAAAATCTTTGCCCAACTCTAAAAACAGGCACAGAAATAATTATTAATTGCTCTGGGAGAGGTGATAAGGATGTAAATACTGTTGCCGAGAAACTAGGCTCTAATCTATAAACACTCTATTAATAATTAATATCTAGCAATAGATGGATCTACATCCATACTCCATTGATCTATTCCGCCCTCAAGATTCCAAACGTCATTTTCAACTCCTTGTGATAACAACCAAATACCAAAATTCATACTTCTAATTCCAGAATGGCAAATAACTATCAAAGGTCGATTAGGAGGAAGCTTTTGAGATAATTTTCCTATCCAAACAATCTCCTGACTCAAAGGCAAATGGCAAACAGGATAAGAGAACGGTGCAATTTCTAATTCCTGATTTTCTCTTACATCCACAAAGAAAGGCTTATTAGAATCATTTTGCTTTAACCATGCATCTAATTGCTTAGGAGATATATTTCTAGGAGCTGGACTAGTCATCTTGCTAATTTTATATGTAGTCCATGGGCAATTAAAATCCTAAGGATTCAAAATGGTTAAATCAATAAGTAAAACAAAAAATCCTTTAATAAGTTGAAATGCACTTTTAAACAAATTTTATGACCCCTAAATTATCTTTATAAAAAATGAGCCAAGCAAAAATCATAGAAAATCTACAAGAAAAAAACGGAATACCATTAAGGCCAGGACTAGAAGGAGTTCCTGTTACTCAATCTTCAATATGTGATATTGATGGAGAAGAAGGCCGATTGGAATATAGGGGATATCCCATTACTGAACTTGCTGCTGATAGTAGTTTCCTAGAAACCGCATTTCTTCTCATCTGGGGTGAATTACCAACCACTACAGAATTACGAGATTTTGAGAAGGAAGTTCAAATGCACAGGAGGTTGAGCTTCCGAGTTCGTGACATGCTCAAATGCTTTCCTGAGTCTGGGCATCCTATGGATGCACTGCAATCAAGTGCGGCATCTCTTGGTTTGTTTTATTCAAGAAGAGCCATAGATGACCCAAAATATATATACAACGCAGTAATCAGATTAATTGCCAAAATCCCAACGATGGTGGCTGCTTTCCAACTTATTCGTAAAGGACAGGATCCTATTCAACCTCGTGATGACCTTCCGTACTCGTCAAATTTTCTATACATGCTTACTGAACAAGAGCCAGAACCACTAGAAGCAAGAGTTTTTGATCGTTGTCTAATCCTTCATGCAGAACATAGTCTTAATGCAAGTACTTTTAGTGCAAGAGTTACTGCAAGCACACTGACTGACCCTTATGCAGTTGTAGCCTCTGCTGTTGGCACTTTAGCCGGGCCACTTCACGGAGGAGCAAATGAAGATGTAATAGCAATGCTTGAAGAAATTGGCACCCCAGAAAATGCTGGAAAATATTTAGATGAAGCTATAAAAAATAAACGGAAAATAATGGGCTTTGGACATCGCGAATACAGAGTAAAAGATCCGCGAGCTTCTATATTGCAAGAGTTTGGAGAAGAACTTTTTGCAAGATTTGGAAAAGATGAGATGTATGAGGTTGCAAAGGCACTTGAGAACGAAGCTATTGAAAGACTTGGACCCAAAGGGATCTATCCAAATGTGGATTTTTATTCAGGACTTGTATATAGAAAACTTGGAATTCCTCGTGACCTTTTTACTCCTGTTTTTGCGATATCAAGAGTTGCAGGATGGTTAGCACATTGGAGAGAACAACTAGGTGCTAATCGAATTTTCAGACCTTCACAAATTTATACTGGTATGAAAACCAGAACATGGAGAGGTTTAGAAGAAAGAAGAATTAAAAAAGACGATTAAATTACAAGAAAAATTTTTCTAAGGAAATGTTCACTAATCTAGAAACAGCTTTAGTGGCATTAGTAGTGAGCTCAGGTATAGATATTGAATTTAGCTTTAACGAAATCTTAAAAGGTTTTGGAGTTTCACCTGAAATTGCACATATCCTATGGATTCCCTTCCCAATGGGACTTGTATTAATTTCTGCAGTCATTGGTGTACTTGTAACTGTTTGGCTAGAAAGGAAAATTTCAGCTGCTGCTCAACAACGTATAGGGCCTGAATATGCTGGCGCTCTTGGGATACTTCAACCAATGGCTGATGGCCTGAAATTGCTAGTTAAAGAAGACATTATTCCAGCGAGAGCAGATAGTTTACTCTTTACTCTTGGTCCAATTCTAGTCTTAGTTCCTGTAATACTTTCTTGGCTCATAGTTCCATTTGGACAGAATTTATTAATTAGCAATGTTGGAATTGGTATTTTTCTTTGGATTTCTCTAAGCAGTATTCAGCCAATAGGATTGTTAATGAGTGGATATGCCTCTAACAATAAATATTCTTTGCTAGGAGGTCTTAGAGCAGCTGCACAATCAATAAGTTATGAAATCCCCCTTGCATTAGCCGTTTTAGCAATTGTAATGATGAGCAATTCTCTCAGTACCGTTGATATTGTTGAACAACAAAATGGTCTAGGAGTACTTAGTTGGAATATTTGGCGACAACCAGTAGGTTTTGTGATTTTCTGGATTTGCGCTCTTGCTGAATGCGAAAGATTGCCATTTGACCTGCCTGAAGCAGAAGAAGAACTTGTTGCTGGGTATCAAACAGAATACGCAGGAATGAAATTCGCACTTTTCTATCTAGGAAGTTATATCAACCTTGTTCTATCGGCACTTTTAGTTTCAGTACTTTATTTAGGTGGCTGGGGGTTTCCTATTCCTATTGAATGGCTTGCTAGCTGGTTTGGTCAATCTACCGATGCTCCATTAATTCAAATTTTGACGGGATCAATTGGAATAATAATGACCATAATAAAAGCCTATCTTTTGGTTTTTCTAGCAATACTTTTAAGATGGACAACTCCAAGAGTTCGCATTGATCAACTGCTAGATCTTGGATGGAAATTTCTTTTACCAATATCTCTTGTCAATCTTTTAGTGACTGCATCACTAAAACTTGCATTTCCTATCGCCTTTGGAGGCTAAGCCAACAAAACAAAACAAAACTTAAGTATTTTTACTTAGAAAGTCTTGAAAAAAGTAATAAATCTGATTAGGCTGATTTCAAAGCTTTAGGAAGCAAAACTCTTCAATGCTTGGTTTCTTCAACAAAGTTGCTGAATATACAAAGGATGCCTTAGGAGCGGCTAATTATTTAACGCAAGGTTTAGCCGTTACGTTTGATCATATGAGGAGGAGACCAGTAACTATTCAGTATCCCTATGAAAAACTAATACCTTCAGAAAGATATAGAGGAAGAATTCACTATGAATTTGACAAATGTATTGCTTGTGAAGTTTGTGTCAGGGTCTGTCCCATTAATCTTCCAGTAGTTGATTGGGTAATGAATAAAGATACAAAGAAGAAAGAACTACGAAATTATTCAATAGATTTTGGAGCATGTATTTTCTGCGGCAATTGTGTTGAATATTGTCCCACTAATTGCTTATCAATGACAGAAGAATATGAATTAGCTGCGTTTGATCGTCATAGCCTAAATTTTGATAACGTAGCCCTAGGACGTTTACCTACAAGTGTTACTTCAGATCCTGCAGTAAAACCTTTAAGAGAACTAGCTTATCTACCAAAAGGTTCGATGGACCCTCATGAAGTCTCTTCCGAAAACAATAGAGCGGGTCAATTACCCTCTGAACTATTTGAATTGATCAAAGAGAAAAAATCATCACAAGATCCTGATAAGGATCAACAACTATCTGAAAGTATAAGTAATAGTTAAACAATGAATATAGCAACTTCAACTGAATTAATTTGTTTTGTCGTACTGTCCTCAATCATTGTTGCAGGTGGCATTGGAGTTGTCTTTTTAAACAATATTGTTTACTCAGCATTCTTATTAGGAGGAGTATTCATGTCAGTAGCTGGCTTATATTTACTATTAAATGCTAGTTTTGTTGCGGCAGCTCAAATCCTAGTTTATGTAGGCGCAGTCAATGTTTTAATTCTATTCGCAATTATGTTAGTAAATAAACGAGAAGAGCTTAAACCAATAAAAGACTTGCAAATAAGAAGATTATTTTCAGGGTTTGTGATCGCAGGACTTTTTATATTACTAATTAGGGTTGATTTAACAACAAATTGGAATATTCCTGGTCCTCAAGCAATAGGTGAGTTATCAACTGAGCGAATTGGCGAACATTTATTTACCGATTATCTTTTGCCATTTGAATTAGCATCAATACTACTTTTGATGGCAATGATTGGTGCAATAGTTTTAGCTCGAAGAGATGTTCTAATTAGTGATGTGGGTACAGGATACTCAGTAGATCAAAGTTTAATTGAAAAATCTGAACAAACTCTTTTTCTTAATGAGTCCAGTAAATGAATAAGACTTTTTGTTTATCACTAAAGACTTGAGATTTTAATTATGGAAACTACTTCTGGGCTTGTACCGCTTCAAGCTTATTTGATTCTTGCATCATTACTTTTCTGCATAGGTGTTTGGGGTTTAATTAACAGTAGAAATGCCGTAAGAGTTTTAATGAGTATTGAATTAATGTTAAATTCAGTAAATATTAATTTAATGGCTTTTTCTTCTTATGTGGATGGTGATTTGATAAGAGGCCAAGTTTTCACAGTCTTTGTTATTACTGTCGCAGCAGCAGAAGCAGCAGTTGGTCTAGCAATTTTATTATCATTATATAGAAATAGAGTCACGGTAGATATGGAAAGCTTTAATTTACTTAAATGGTGATTAATATCTAAAAGCTATGTTGTTAGATTATATTTGGATTATTCATCGTGCAAATAGTGTTATTGCAAAGAATAAGGCTAATGATTGCACAAGAACATTAGAATCATTAGGTATTAATGTTATCTCGAAAGTACTTGATATAGGAAATAGTGATTTAAATACTTTAGTTTCAGAAGACAAAGAACTTCCTAACTTAGCTGTTGTATTAGGTGGAGATGGAACAGTTCTAAATGCAGCTCGGCAACTTTCCAAGTATCAAATACCTATAATTAGCTTTAATGTTGGTGGTAATCTAGGCTTCTTAACCCATGATCAATCTTTATTAAACAATGAAAAAGTTTGGATTGGAATTAAAAATAATTTATTCAAGATAGAGGAAAGGATGATGCTAAATGCAAATTTAAAGCTTGAATCTAATAATGTGAATAGAAATGACTCTTTTTGGGCATTAAATGATTTTTATTTTCGTACATATAGTGATGAAATATCCCCTACATGCAATTTAGAATTGCAAATTGATGGAGAAAAAGTAGATAACTATAAAGGAGATGGTTTAATTGTTTCGACCCCAACAGGATCTACTGCCTACGCAATGGCAAGTGGAGGACCCATTCTTCACCCAAGCATAAATGCATTTGTTGTAAGCGCAATTTGCCCGATGAGTCTTTCAAGTCGGCCTATAGTAATACCAGGAGAATCTAAAATAATAATCAGAACTCTTGGTGATAAAAATAGAAGAGTAAAGTTCTGGCAAGATGGATCTAGTGGTGCTTTAATTAAATCTGGTGATAAATGTTGTATTACAAAAGCAAAAAATAATGCGCGAATGATTGTTCTTCAAAATAGTCCTTCTTATTATCAAACTCTTACCAGCAAACTACATTGGGCAGGAAGTTTAACTTAAACAATCCAATTCTATTAATCACTTAATATGGGAATTGAAATTGAAAGGAGATTTATTGTAAGTGGTGAAGAATGGAAAGCATTCACAAAAGAAACTCAAGAGATTCAACAATGTTATTTAATAAATGAAAAGAAATCTTGGACTGTTCGTTTACGAATAATTAATAGGGAAGAGTGCTTGCTTACCTTAAAATATCCAAAAACGGATATAAGTAGATTTGAATTTGAATATTCAATTCCATTTCAAGATGGACAAGATCTTTGGGAAATGTCTAAATACAAGCTTATAAAAACACGATATAAATTAAATCTAAATAATGGTTCTTGGATTGTTGACTGTTTCAGAGGTGAAAACTATCCACTAGTGATAGCAGAAGTAGAACTCGCTTCAGCTAACTCAATTATTGAAAAACCTAATTGGTGCCATAAAGAAATCTCAACATCTCCAGAATGGAGCAATGCTGCACTAGCAAAATTACCAATTTCAAAGAGAACTATAGAAAAAAAGCACTTAATCCTTTAGATTCTTTTAAGGTTTACAGGCTGAGTTCTGCTTGCAGAGACAGTCAAAAATTTGCAGGAGAAAGGTTTTTGTATGGTCTTTATGACACAGACGGAGTTCTCCGATTCAGCTGCTCAGACAGAGAAGCCTGTTTAGCTTATGCAGAGCTGTTTAATTTACCAGCTATTGAATATTGTTTAATGCATTTTCCTGAGCCTGTGGTCAAGCAAGATCAGAAAAACCTAAGCCTCATCCGAAGGCGAGTCAGGCAATGAACAACAATTAAAGCCATCTCTACAAATTTTGCCATGATCCATAGCCCAATTCAGAAGTGCTACTCGATTCTTAGAGCCAGTTTTTGTAAACATATTACTTACATGATTATCAACAGTTCTTTTACTAATTGTGAGTTTTTCTGCAATCTCTTGGTTGGTAAGTCCATCAGCTACAAGACCAATGATTTCCATTTCCCTAGCAGACAAGCCCATATGAGCTGAATTGGAGATTTCTCCTGTAAACATGACCTCCTCTATCAACTCATTTAATTCATAATAAGCAAACTCGAGCATTTAATCACTGATAGTAATTATCTAATGTAAAAAGAAAAATGAAATCAGTTCTTCAAGAGAGACTAGAAAGTGGGAAAAGCACTATTACAGCTGAGATAATGCCCCCCAGAGGCGCTGATGCGACTCATGCTCTCTCAAATGGAAATAAACTTAAAGAATATGTTCATGCAATAAACGTTACAGATTCCAGTAGAGCAATCGTCAGAATGAGCAGCCTAGCTCTATGCAAATTGCTTTTAGAAGAGGGAATTGAACCTATTTATCAAGTGTCCTGCCGAGATAGAAATCGAATTGGATTACAAGCTGACCTTCTAGGGGCTAATGCACTAGGTATAAAGAACTTACTTTGCCTTACAGGTGACCCAGTCAGGATAGGGGATCAGCCAGACGCAAAACCAGTGCATGAATTTAATTCTATAAAATTACTTGAACAAGTTTTTGATTTGAACGCTGGTAAAGACCCTGTTTCGGGATCTTTACCAGATGGAGCTACTCAACTTTTTGCAGGGGCAGCTGCTGACCCAAATTGCAAAGGTTTTGATGGTTTAAAACGCAGAATCGAAAGTAAAAAAAATGCTGGTGCTTGTTTTCTACAAACTCAAATGGTTATGGACCCAAATGTACTAGAGAAATTTTGCAAAGAAATTGCCGATCCTCTTGATATAAAAGTATTAGCTGGTGTTTTCTTATTGAAATCTGCCAAAAATGCAACTTTTATTAATCGAGTAGTCCCTGGAGCCTGTATACCAAATTCAATTATTGCAAGATTAGAGAATTCTGCTGACCCTTTTTCTGAAGGCCTTTCCATTGCATCAGAGCAGGTGAAATCATTCCTTGGAATAAGTCAAGGAGTTCATATAATGGCTGTCAAAGCAGAAAAATATATTCCTGAAATACTAGAGAAATCAAAGATTAATTTAAGCCCGTAATCAAGTCATTACCTAACAACTCTGCCATTGCCTTCTGCTGAGGAGAAGGTTCACTTACATCTTGTCTCCTTGAATCAGTTATCAACCAATCTAACGCTGCTTCTTGAAGATCAAAATGATCTCCATTTTTCCCTACACAATATCTTCCAAAAACCAATTTTTCTACCAACTGAACTCCTGGACCTATGAATGAATAATCAAAAATAATTGAATTATCAATTGTTGCTCCTTCGCATATACAACAACTAGGTCCAATCATGGAAGGACCAATAATAGTTGCACCATCCTCAATACGAGTCATTCCACCTACATAAATAGGTCCTGTAACATTTATTTTATCCCAATTAGCTGCAACATTTAATCCGGTATAAACACCTGGTATAATTTCCTTTCCTGGTATACCAACTTTACGAACTTCGCCTAAAAGAACACTACGAATTGCACTCCAATAATCAGGTACCTTACCAATATCTACCCACTCAAAATCCATTGGTAAAGCATAAAATGGTGCTCCAATTTCAACTAATTTAGGAAACAAATCTGAACCAATATCAAATGGTTTGTCTGAAGGGATATGTTTAAAAATTTCAGGTTCAAATAAATATATTCCAGTATTAATCATGTCGCCAAGAGCACTTTCTACAGATGGCTTTTCTTGAAAAGCTTTTACACGATCGTTTTCATCAGTAACAACTACTCCATAACTACTAACTTGTTCTTTAGGAACGCGCTTAGTAATTAAACTAGCCATAGCTCCTTTTTCTTTATGACGACGAACTGCTTCAGAAAGATCTAGATCTATCAAAGCATCTCCACAAAGAACAACAAAAGTATCATCAAAAAACTCCTGAAAATCTTGGATTTTCTTTAAACCTCCTGCAGATCCCAAAGCATCACCTATAAGTTCACCATCTTCAATTCGACCTTCGAAACTATATGCAATTTCTACTCCAAAACGTTGGCCATCTCTAAAATAATTCTCAATTTCTTCTGCCAAGTGAGATACGTTGACCATGACTTCTCTAAAGCCATGCTCTTTTAAGAGTTCCAGTAGAAACTCCATTACAGGTTTTTGAAGAATTGGGATCATTGGCTTTGGGATCACATGTGTGATCGGCTGAACCCGTGTTCCTTTTCCTGCCGCAAGGATCATCGCCTTCATAGGCGTTGTAAACCTCAGCTAATTAAGCCAAACTATACCCTTCCTCCAACCAGACTTTATGCAGCAGCCGGAGAAGCATCTGGCACTTCTAAAGATTCTAAAGGTAGTTGGGCAACCATTCCAGGACCCAAAATTCTCTTTAAGCTTAATTTTGAATATAAAGAACCTTCTTGCTGTAGTTCGACTTTCCCCTGTGAGCTTAAAAAAAGCAAAGCCCAAAAAACACCCACTCGATCAGTATCTAAATCTTCAGAAGCAAAATTTCTCCAATAACTCACTAACAAATCAAAATCAACCCAATGTAAAGCTTTTTCCCAAGTGTTCAAATAAATACCTAAAGCAGCAGTAGTTTCTGGCAACTTTTCTCTATGAGCCAAGGAACTGACTTGAGCAATAATTTCACTATCACTAAATCGTTTTTGCCGCTTACGACGCCGATTATTTAATTCATCAGATTCAATTGATTCAGCAATTGATTCAAGTTGTGCAATCAGTTCTCCCATCGTTACGGGCCTTCTTAAAGGCGGAGGAGCTACTGGCCTTCTAGTTAATTGTTTCTCTGGGCGTTTAGGTAAATCAAAACTTTCATCTAACCAACCTTGCTCTTCGAAATCCAAATCATAATTATCTTCGCTTATTGTTTCCTGGGGGAAAGTATCGGCTTCAAGAACTTCCGCCTTTAAAGAAACTAAAACTGATGCAGCAAGAAAAGCTTCGCTACTCTCAGCCAAATCAATTTCATAGCTTCCTCCATGAGATGAAATCTCAGCAGCTAATTTCTTTGGAAGATCAATCCTTTGACGCAATTGATCTAAAAAGCCATCAACAACTGGGATAACGTCAACATCCCATGGATCAATATCCCCTCTTTCTGCAGCATCTCTTAAAAGACGAATAGCAAATCTTGCACCAGAATCAACCTCTTTTTTTGTATCGCTTATTAACAAAGAAATTTGAATCTCTCAATGCAATTTATCGAGGCTCTCAAGCTAATGCCAGCATAAATTTAAAGTTATCAAAACTAGAAATGATTAAAATTGAAGCTAATGATCTAATTTTGGAGCAGAAATAATCGCTGGATGAAAATTTCCTTTGAAATCTATATTTTTCGAGGAATTATTCAGACGTTGTATAGCCCCTAAATCCCTTCTAACCAATCCATCAATAGAAGAAATATAAGTATCTGTCATAATTCTTGGATATAAGCCGATACCAATTATTGGAACTAGTAAAGAGCCAATAATGTATACCTCTCTAGGTTCAGCATCAACTAATTTTGTATTTGTTACCAACGCGGAGTTCTCCTTCCCAAAGAAAATCTCTCGAAGCATTGATAATAAATATATTGGGGTAAGAATTACACCAAAAGCTGCAAAACCAGCCATAACAACTCTAAACGGCAATGTATAAACTTCGTCCGTTACAAATCCAGCGAAGACCATCAATTCAGATACAAATCCACTCATCCCAGGCAATGCCAAAGAAGCCAAACAACATACTGTCCATAACGCAAACATTATTTTCATCTTTTGACCAACACCACCCATCTCATTTAATTGGAGAGTATGAGTACGGTCATAAGTGGCACCAACTAAAAAGAAAAGACTTGCTCCGATTAATCCATGACTAATCATTTGTAGCATTGCCCCACTAGTACCTAAAGAACTAAAACTACCGATACCAATCAAGACAAATCCCATATGACTTATAGAGCTATAAGCGATTTTTCTTTTTAAGTTTCTTTGAGCGAAAGAGGTCAAAGCTGCATAAATAATATTGACGACTCCAAGCACAATTAATAAGGGTGCAAACTGAGCATGAGCTTCAGGCAATAATTGTGCATTAAATCTCAAAAGGGCATAACCACCCATTTTCAATAAAATACCTGCTAAAAGCATATGAACTGGCGCAGTGGCTTCTCCATGAGCATCAGGGAGCCAAGTATGCAAAGGGACAATTGGAAGCTTTACACCAAAAGCAATTAATAATCCTCCATAACAAAGCAACTGAAATCCTGTATCAAATCCTTGTTGAGCCAAATGTGTAAATTCAAAGTTTGGAGTGCCTCCTCCAAAAAATCCCATTCCAAGAGCCGCTAAAAGAATAAATAAGGAACTTCCTGCTGTATAAATAATGAATTTTGTAGCAGCGTATTGACGTTTTTTACCTCCCCAAATTGCAAGCAATAAATAAACCGGTAATAACTCCAATTCCCAAGCCAAGAAAAAAAGAAGCATGTCTTGTACAGCAAATACTGCTATTTGCCCTCCATCCATGGCAAGGATGAGGAAATAAAATAACTTTGGTTTGAACTTGACTGGCCATGCTGCTAATACAGCCAATGAAGTAATAAAACTACTAAGCAAAATCAATGGCATTGAAAGGCCATCTGCGCCAACAGCCCAAGTAAGACCTAAATCCGGAAGCCAACTGACTTTTTCAGCAAGCTGCAAGCCTTCTATGGTTGTGTCATAGCCATTTATATATCCAGCAACTGTTATTAAAAAAGTAATTAAAGAAATAGCCAAGGCAAACCATCTAACTTGTTTGCCTTCTCCTTTATCTGGGAAAAAAGGAACAATTAAAGCCCCAACTATTGGGAAGAATATCGACAAACTCAACCAAGGGACATCAGAGGTAACACCCTCAACTACTAGTCCTGAAACAGTCATGAAAATTTCATTAAAAACCAACTCCAACACCTAAAGGATTTAGTTCTACTTTTCGGAGTGTAGAAATGGTTTGAGTTCTGACATCACCTAAATAGGGGATGACACACACAATGTCTTGAAACTTAGAGAGGAGATGTTCATAAAACACCAAACAGGGCTACCAAAGCTATGACTCCTCCAAAAACAATTAAGGCATAGAACTGTGCTCTACCTGTCTCAAAATACTTAAGGCCTTCTCCACTCCCAAGAGTTAAAAGACCTGTAAGATTTACAACTCCATCAACTACCTTCGCATCAACTTCTAAAACCTCCCTTGCAAGCTTTCGACTCCCTTTGACAAATATTTTTTCATTAATTTCATCTAAATACCATTTTTTGGCTAAGAAAGTATTTATTAATGGATACCTTTTTGCAATGAGATTTTCTAAGTCAATACGTCTTAAGTAATAAGAAAAAACTGCAATTGTTATGCCAATACTTGAAATAAAGACAGATGCAATAGCAAGTGGTAAGAATTCTCCCCAACTAAAATTAGATGCCATTTCCAATGCTTCTTCAGGGTTAAGTAATTTGGCAAACTTACTATTCCAAGGAATGCCTGAAAAACCTATTAGAACTGATGGAATTGCCAATACTATCAAGGGATAAGTCATAGGCCATGGTGATTCATGCAATTTACCTTGATCCAACTCATGACCTTCATCTTCAATTTCCTTTCCTGCCGCTAAAAGCAACTGCTCCTGAAGTTGTTTGTTTTCTCCTCTAAAATCTCCTTCAAATGTAAGAAAATAAAGCCTGAACATATAAAAGGCTGTCATCCCTGCTGTTAAAAAACCTACAAACCAAAGAAGTGGAAAAGTGTTAAATGCTTGGCCAAGAATTTCATCCTTACTCCAAAAACCAGCTAATGGTGGAATTCCGCTAATAGCTATACAACCAATTAGAAAAGTAATTGATGTAATTGGCATCTTTTTTCTAAGTCCTCCCATCAAGCGCATGTCTTGCGCTAAAACAGGTTCATGACCTACAACATCTTCCATTGCATGAATAACTGACCCTGAACCAAGAAAAAGCATTGCTTTAAAAAATGCATGCGTGACCAAGTGAAACATTCCTGCAATTGGTGCTCCACAACCCATTGCAAGCATCATGTAACCCAGTTGAGAGACAGTGCTATAAGCCAGACCTTTTTTCAAATCCATCTGAGTTAAAGCAATAGAAGCTCCTAGAAAACATGTAATAGAGCCAATAATCGCAATAAAAAGACCCACTAAAGGAAATTGACTATATAAAGGCTCAAGTCTGGCAACAAGGAAAACCCCTGCAGCAACCATTGTCGCAGCATGAATTAATGCTGAAATTGGAGTAGGTCCTTCCATTGCATCTGGGAGCCAAACATGCAAAGGGAACTGAGCTGACTTTGCCATAGGTCCCATAAAAACTAATAGGCATATTGTTAAAGCAGCCCAAGGAGCGACACTTCCTGCTTCAAGAGCCTCAGATAAACCAGAGGCAATTCCTTGGAAATCAAAGCTTCCAGTAGCCCAAAACAACCCAAGAATTCCTAATAAAAGTCCAAAATCACCAACACGATTAACTACAAAAGCCTTTTGAGCTGCATGAGCTGCACCTTCACGGTTATACCAAAAGCCCACTAATAAATAAGAACACATTCCAACTAGCTCCCAAAAAACATATATCTCCAACAAATTTGGACTCACTATTAAACCAAGCATTGAGCTGCTAAACAAAGCTAAATAAGTAAAAAATCGAACATAACCTTCATCATGCGCCATATACCCATGCGAATAGATCATTACCAATAAAGCAATGGTTGTAACCAAAGAAAGCATTACCGCTCCTAAAGGATCAATTACATAACCCATAGGAAGAATGAATTCCCCAGCGCTAGCCCAAACAAATAAATGTTCAACAGGAGGAACCCCTGACATTTGTTCTAATAAAACTGCATAACTCAATACAGCCGATGCTCCTACAAATGAGATAAGAGATATAGCAACAGGTTTTCTAAAACTGTTAATAGTCTTATTGGCACTTATTAAGCCCATTCCTGTAAACACACCCCCTACTAAGGGCAGAACTGGTATTAACCAAGCGAATTCAGCGGCCGATGGCATTCTGATGCTTTAATTTTTTTAATTTTAGGCATATCTCTAAAGACTTCTGAGAAATATAAGTAGAGAAATGATTAACGAACCAAGGCAATAAATCTATGAGACCACCAAAAAAGGGCTATAGCTATGCAAATCCCAAGCTGTGATGGCTTTAAAAATTCTTTCAAGGATAATTTCTGACGCCCATCAACAACTGCTAAGAATGGAAAAACAGATGTATTTTTTTTCAATTCCTCAAATTCATCTCCAAATTTTGCCTTTAATCTTCTATCTCCATGCCAAATAGCAAATAAATGATGAGTTATTAATCCCGCACAAGTAAACATCATAAAACTGCTACCAATCCATAAACCATGAGCTAAACACCAAAGAATTTGTCCAATAGCCTGTGGATGTCTACTTATTCGGATAATTCCAGTTTCATAAATCCTAATTGTTGGCTTGGAAACCGCTGGAATTTCCAAAAGGTTATAAGTGGCAGGATATAAAAACAAAAAACTAATCGCAGTTACTAGCCAAATAATTGGTATAACTCCTGATACTCCTTGAATATTCCATAGACGAATTCCGTCATAACGATGAATCAAAAAATATCGAACCAACACAACTGCTGAAGGAATACTAGCGGCAGCAAAAATAAGCCTCCAAGCTCTTGGGCCAATTATATTTTCCGCTCTACTTCGAAGTGCTGCACCGCCACTATGAATAATTGCAAATACAACAATGAGACCAGTCATTACAAAGCTGCTGTAATGAATATCACCCTGAAACATATTTAAAAGCTCACCATAGAGATTTTAAAATTCTGAGGCGCAAGACGTTACCGCGTAAAGTTTTTATTGTTTATTGCTGCCAAATTGGCAGCCGCTATGGCTGACATCCCTTTCTCACTTGATCAACTAAGGATCCTTAAGGCAATAGTTAATGAAGGCAGCTTTAAAAAAGCCGCAGATAGTCTTTTCGTAACACAACCAGCGGTAAGCCTTCAAATTCAAAACCTAGAAAAGCAATTAGAAATTACTATTTTTGATAGAGGTGGAAGAAAGGCTCAATTAACTGAGGCTGGAAAACTATTGATTCATTATTGCGAGAGAATTCTTGGCGAATGCCAAGAAGCATGCAAAGCAATAGATGACCTCAACAACCTGCAAGGAGGTTCTTTAGTTGTTGGTGCCAGTCAAACAACTGGGACTTATTTAATGCCTAGAATGATTGGATTATTTCGACAAAATTATCCATTAGTTTCAGTTCAGCTTCAAATTCATAGCACAAGAAGGACTGGTTGGAGTGTTGCAAATGGCCAAATTGATCTGGCTATAATTGGTGGCCAATTACCTTTAGAACTAAATGATCTATTAGAAGTTACACCTTATGCCAATGATGAAGTCGCTCTCGTTCTCCCAATTGACCATCCATTAACTAAACCCCAAAAACTTACAAAAGAAGATCTTTATCGACTCTCTTTTGTTACTCTCGATGCACAATCAACTACAAGAAAAGTAGTTGATAAACTGCTTAAAAATTCTGGTTTAGATGTTCGAAGACTTAAAATTGAGATGGAACTTAATTCATTTGAAGCAATAAAAAATGCAGTTCAATCAGGATTAGGTGCAGCTTTCTTACCAGTAGTTTCATTTGAAAGAGAGCTTTCAGCAGAAACACTTTTCAAGCCCATAGTTGCTGACCTGGAAGTTAAAAGAGAGCTAAAATTAATCACAAGCCCTGGCCGTTATAGCTCTAGGGCAGCTAATGCATTTATAAAGAATGTTCTCCCCGTATTTGCTAGTGAAGAATCACCTTTAAAGACAAAAATTAATCTCTAAAGAAAATTAAATATCAATATTTAAAAATCAAAATTGAATAGCTTCCTGACTTATACCTACAGCGTCATCTCCATCACCCTTAATAATAAATTTATTATCATTAACATCAGCTTGATAAACACATTTCACAATAGGGTTATCACGAAGAGATCCTATATAAGCAAACGTATTCATTCTCTGCTTGCATTCTCTTACATCTTGATTTGAAATCGCTCCTTGTTGTTGTAATACAGTCCAATTTTCTCTTCTAATAACACATCCAGGCTGAAGAGCTGGTTGAGTGACAAAACTCGTTGATGGATTGAGAGTAGTGAAAATTTCAATGTCCTGAACAAATGCACTAGCTCCATAGCTCTTGCAAATATCAGGATCAGGCACAGACAAATCCAATTGATTTTGACTTGCAATATTGCCTTTAGAACCTCCTGTATTTGTGCTAATTAAAGTTCCTAAAGTAACTCCAACAAGCAAAACACCAGCAAGAACAGAAATAGTTCCCGTATTCAATTTTATTCCATTGCCTCCATCATCAGATGGAGAGGATGGGCGTGGTCTAGATGAGCGTTGACTATATGAGTCCTCGTTATAAAAGTTTCGCTGACGACCTTCTCGATAACCAGCGTCCCTTCTGCCTCTATTAGAAGGTGGAATTCGATTAAAAGGAGGGCGCGTCACAATAAATCTGGAGTTCTTGGAAGTCCCATTGAATAATTAAGTACTCGACTATCTGGGTTATAACTCAATTCTCCTGCTTGTAGAAGCTGGCGAATAAGACCTTCAAGATCAGAACCAATTTTTCTAAGAGTGTAATCACTGAGTTCTTGATCTGCCTGAGAGTCAACCATTTCACGGAATCTCTGCTGAACTTTATGAATAACCTCATCAGTCCATAAAAATTCATTATCTGGATCAAGGTCCATTGTGAGATGGTCGGGATCTATAACCAAATCATCATTTTCAATCTTTGCCGTAAATAAGCGGATGTGGCGAGTTGTGCACTTTAAAAGAGTATCTGTCATGCTTTTAATTAATCAGGAAAGAAAAGCCAAAACAAAAATCTAATCAATTTTATAAATATTAGGTCGAACTTCTCATTAGAGTTGAATGTAACTTTAAAAAAGATATGCGCGTTGCAATTGCAGGAGCTGGTCTAGCGGGGCTCGCCTGTGGGAAATACTTAGCCGATGCAGGCCATACTCCCATCGTGTATGAAGCTAGGAACGTTCTAGGCGGGAAAATAGCAGCTTGGAAAGATGAAGATGGGGACTGGTATGAAACCGGATTACATATCTTTTTTGGAGCATACCCAAATATGCTCCAACTCTTCAAAGAATTAAAAATTGAAGACAGACTTCAATGGAAAAGTCATTCCATGATCTTTAATCAACCAAATGAGCCAGGAACATATAGTCGTTTTGATTTTCCTGATTTACCAGCTCCTATAAATGGAATCGCAGCTATCCTAGGCAACAACGATATGCTTTCATGGCCTGAAAAAATATCTTTTGGGTTAGGACTGATTCCAGCAATGCTTAGGGGACAAGCCTATGTAGAAGAAGCTGATAAGTACTCTTGGACAGAATGGTTAAGACAGCAAAATATTCCAGAAAGAGTTAATGACGAAGTATTTATTGCAATGAGCAAGGCGCTTAATTTTATAGGGCCTAATGAAATCTCATCAACTGTTTTATTGACAGCTTTAAATAGATTTCTTCAAGAGAAAAATGGTTCTAAAATGGCATTCTTAGATGGAGCACCTCCAGAAAGACTCTGTGAACCAATAGTTGAACATATAAGAAGTCTTGGAGGAGATGTAATATTAAATAGTCCTCTTAAGAAAATTAATCTTAATGAAGATAGAAGTGTTTCTAGTTTTGAAATTGAAGGTCTAGAAAATATTGAAGCAGATGCATATGTAAGTGCTCTTCCAGTAGATGTTTTTAAATTATTCATCCCAGAAAAATGGGAATCAATTGAAACATTTAAAAAACTTGACGGTCTTAAAGGCGTCCCTGTAATCAATATTCATCTTTGGTTTGATAAAAAACTTACTGATATTGATCATTTACTTTTTAGTCGATCCCCATTATTAAGTGTTTATGCAGATATGAGTATTACTTGTAAAGAGTATGAAGATCCAGATAAATCAATGTTGGAGTTGGTTTTTGCTCCTGCTAAGGATTGGATCCGTCGAAAAGATGAGGAAATTATTTCAGCAACAATGGATGAGCTGAAAAAACTTTTTCCAACTCATTTTTCAGGAAATGATCAAGCCAAGCTACGCAAATACAAAGTTGTAAAAACTCCTTTATCAGTTTATAAAGCTGTTCCAGGCTGCCAGGAGCTAAGGCCCAATCAATCAACACCTATACATAATTTCTTTCTAACTGGTGATTACACAATGCAACGCTACTTAGCGTCCATGGAAGGAGCAGTTCTTAGCGGTAAACTTTGCGCTGAAGCAATAAAAAATAGTTCTAAAGATTTGACTATTGAGACGTAATCTATAAAAAGTTTTTAAAACAGAATCTGATCTGTATTAATTACATGAATGCTCAATTATCACTGATCAATTTTGACCAAGCGTGATTTCAATTTAGAAGAAGCCTATGAATCCTGTAGAAAGGAAACCGCTCATTGGGCGAAAACCTTCTATTTAGGAACAATGTTGCTTCCACCAAAAAAAAGAAGAGCTATATGGGCAATTTATGTTTGGTGTAGAAGAACTGATGAACTTATGGACAGTCATGAAGCTCAGTCTCTTTCTATAAATGAACTATCTACACGATTAGATAAATGGGAGAAAAAAACTAGATCAATGTTTGAAGGAGCAATAGTTGATGAGCTTGATGCAGTGATGCGAGACACTCTGGATCAATTCCCTCAATCAATCCAACCATACTTGGATATGATTGAAGGTCAAAGAATGGATTTAAGCTGCAATAGATATAAAACTTTCAAGGAATTAGAACTTTATTGCTATCGCGTTGCAGGTACTGTTGGACTAATGACTCAAGGAGTTATTGGAATTGACTCTGCATACTTATCTAAAAATAGTAGTTTTACACCTAATACATCAGAAGCAGCTATCGCTCTAGGAATAGCCAATCAATTAACGAATATCCTCAGAGATGTTGGAGAAGATCGAGGTAGGGGAAGAATCTATCTACCATTAGAAGATCTCAAAAAGTTTGGCTATTCAGAAGATGATCTAATTGCTGGACGCATTAATGATGAGTGGAAAGAACTCATGGCCTTCCAATTATCAAGAGCAAGAGAATGGTTTAGAAAATCAGAAGAAGGCATTCGCTGGCTTTCAGTTGATGCCAGATGGCCCATTTGGACTTCTTTAAGGCTTTATAGGGGAATACTAGATTCAATAGAAAAGCTTGATTACGATGTATTTAATAATCGTGCTTATGTAAATAAAGGAGTGAAAATAGTTAATTTACCTATTTCTTTTTTACTTTCTGTAAGTAATGAAAGATTCAAATTGAATTATCTTTTCAACAATCAAAATTAATTCTAAACAGGTGTTTTTTGATTGGCTAATAAATCCTTTAGCTTAGATAACTCTCCAGCCCACCTAGGATCCGGAGCCTGGTCATCAGTAGCATCACTATGAACTATTTTCTTAACTGATTTTCTATTCGCTTGTGCCTGACCATTATTTGAATTGTTATTCCTTCGACCTCCATTATTAGATTCCTTTCGCTCTGAGCGCTCTACTCTTAATTTACTTCCATTAAATTCATATCCATTTAATTTTTCAATCACTTCATTAGCAACTTTTACATCGTTAATACTGGCAAAACCAAATCCTCTACAAGCCTTTGTATCTCTATCAAATACTGCTTTAAACCGAATCCCTTCTCCTACAGTCGCAATAAGAGCTTCAAGCTCTTTAACTTTGAAATTCTGCGGCAAGTTACCGATGTAAAGACGAACACTCATGGGAAAGAAGGGATAAGGAAGAAAGGCAGCATTAGGCTGAAACCTAATTTGAATTGTGTATGTGTGTAGTTAATCACAAAAAGGGTTACTTCTGGTGCCATAAGTTACGAGCTAATTCAATAGCCTCTTCATATGTATGTAATCGATTAAATGCTTTTTCTCTAGAAAGGTGTTCAATAATTTCACCAAGGAATGGCCCTTTCTTAACATTAAGAATCTCTTGTATTGTATTTCCATTTAATGGTGAGGATGGGTGAAAGAGAGGATCAAAAGGATCTCTCCAGCGTTTTAACCAAACACTTTGAGAATCTAATGGAAGGTCAATAATCAAAGCTGGTAAATGGTTTTCCAACTCAAGATGTAAATTAAAAAGATCAAATTCATTAAGAGATGAGAAAGCACTTCCATCATTTCTCTTCTGCCATTTACGTAAAACTTTACAGGCTTGAATTTCTTTTTTACTAAACCTCAAATTACACAAACCACGATCACTAATTAAATCAACCAATCTTGCCAATGGTAAAGCTATTGATAATTCATTACATTGAAACTCTTTTGAAGCTTTCAAACCAATTTCTTCGCTTATAGAAACTTTACTTTTATCGCGCCAAGGATTTAAAAGTCCTGTTCTTTTTAATAAAGGAATAACAAAATCAGCATAATCTCCATTAATTAATCTTTGGATTTCATATTTAATCCTTTCAGGTGAGACTTTTTTAGCTAATAATTCTGCATTCAAATCAAATAAAGAATAAGTCTTATCCTCTAAAAAGAAATTGAATTCTGCCAAAAGTCTTAATCCACGTAGCATTCTCAATGGATCTGAAATTAAATTTTCTTCACTGATAGCGACAAGAGTATTCTTTTTTAAATCTTTTAAACCATTAAAAGGGTCAATAATTTCTATATTTGATCCAAGTGTTAAAGCAATTGCATTTATTGTGAAATCTCTCCTGGAAAGATCATCTTGAAGACTCTCTCCTATTTGTTTCGCAAAATCAATTGTCCATTTATCTACAATTAATCGAGCAATATCCCTTTCTTGATCAAGAACCACACATTTTGCATTAAGTCTTTTTGCTAATTGTCTAGTTAGTCTTACTGCCTCTGAAGGAACAATAATATCTAGATCTGGTTGAATCTTAAGTCTGTTAAGCAAGGCATCTCTTACAGAACCTCCAACCAGTGCACAACCAACCGGAAGATCATCTAGACTAAAAGGCCAACCATTAGGATTAACCCTCTCAAAAAGAGCCTTAGGAAGCAATGTTTCATCAACATCAAAGATGGGATAATCAGAATCGGTCAAGGCCATGTGTATTTGCGTGAACTGCCATTGGGTAGACCGATGCAAGACATATCATGCTGTTGAGAGGCAACATGGTGTAAATCATTTAACTCATAATCCAGATTTTCAAGGAAACGATCCACGCATTCATATAATTGTTAGAGATTTGCCAAATAAAGAAATAGAAACCGAATGGGATGTTAGAGCATGTGGAAGCTTTCTAGAAGACTCTGGGAAATGGCTTCGTTTGCGCCCAGGAGAAGAATTGCCCACCTGATTTGGAATTAAATAAAGAAATAAATCATGGTCATTATCTTTTGGCATTACATACTACTTCCGAAACTCTTGGCATAGCAGTTTTAGACTTAAGAGATCTATCAGAAACAATACGTAGCTCCACAATAAAAATTGAAAGAAATCTTTCAAACTATCTCTTTTTTTATATAAAAGAACTACTTCCTTCTAAAGAATGGAAAGAAATATCTCGCATATCAGTAGCAACAGGGCCAGGTGGATTTACAGGGACAAGAATTTCTATTGCTATGGCTAGAACAATTGCACAGCAAACTGGTTGTCAAATTGATGGGGTAAGTAACTTCACTTTAATAGCATCAAGGATATATGAAGAAAATTACAAACAAATTCTAAAAGAACCTTTTTGGATAAGCAGTCTTCTAAAAAGAAGAGGATTAATTGTTGGCAAATATAAAATTAATACTGATAATAATACTTCATATTACAACAAGGTAATAGAACTAGAGTCTCCTCACTTTTTAAATAAAAAAATAAAATTATCGCCTATTTTTGATGCCGTTAATAATATCGATAAAGACACAAAAGAACTTTTAAAAATTTCTTTATCTGCTCATAAAAATGGTAAAAAAAGCACCTGGCAAGATGTACTTCCAATATATTCGACTTCTCCTGTTGATAATATGTAGCTAAAATATTTTTAATAATTTTCCATATTTAATGGATTTATTCTTTAATAATAAGACCTTCATCTAGCATATTATTAATAACAACTTGAAGGTTTTTTGTTGTTTCCTGTAAATCAACTTTCTTTTTTGAAGATGGAGGAGGGATTGGCTTACCAATCTTTAAATGAATTGGCATAAATAATCTAGGCCATTTAGATTTACCCATTGCTCTATGGCTATTAACAATTGCTACTGGTAATAAATATGATTCGCTTCTGGCTGCCAATAATGCAGCACCAGCCATTGGCCTATTTACTCGCCCATTTTCTTGTCGAGTACCATCAAGAAAAACTCCGACTGCCCTTCCCTCCCTAAGAAGATTCGTCGCAGTCCTAATTGCTTCACGATCACTTGACCCTCTACTGACTGGATATGCTCCACAAGAACGAATTATTTGCGATAAAAGGGGAACACGAAATAATTCTTTCTTGGCCATAAATGATATAGGTCTACTTAAAGCGTGTCCTAAAATAGGTGGGTCCAAATCTGATCCATGATTTGCTACTACTACTAAAGGACCTAATTGAGGCACATTTTCATTACCAAAAGTTCTGCCTCGAAAAAAAATTCTAAATATTGGAAAAACAATCAAATAACTTACAAAGGCGTATGCAACAGTTTGTTTTTGCTTACGCCAACAATCTTTCTCGTCAGTTGGTAACTGAATTGAAGAATTCAAAACTTAATGTCCCAAATCACTAGCAGAAGATATTTGATTAATCGATACATCTTTAATTGAGCGCTTTGCTAATCCACTCAATACATTTCCAGGACCAATTTCTACAATTGAGTTGATTCCTTCACTAATCATTAATTCCATAGTTTCCCTCCAACGAACTCCTGAAGTCATTTGCTTTTTTAATCTTTCTTTGAGAATTAACCCATTTGTTGTTGGAGTAGGTTCTGCATTACTTAGTACAGGAGCAGTAGCATCATTAAAATTCACCAGATCAATCTCTTTTGCAAAAGATTGAGATGCATTTTCCATTAACGGTGAATGAAAAGCTCCAGAAACTTGTAATGGAATAGCTCTTTTAAGTTTCAAGTTTTTAATAACAGATTCAATAGCCTCAGGTATCCCAGACAAAACAACTTGTGCCGAACTATTGTCATTGGCTATTACAACTCCTTCAATTGCATTCACCAATTGATCAAGTTGATTTCTATCAAATCCCAAGACAGCTGTCATAGATCCATTAACAGAAGAAGCCATTAATTCAGATCTTTTATGTAATAGTTTCAAAGAAGTTTCCAGATCTAAAACATTAGCTGCATACAAAGCAACTATTTCTCCCAAGCTATGTCCTGCAAATAATGCAGCCTCTCTTCCTTGTCTTCGCAAATCATCTATTAATAATGATTCAACAACAAACAAAGCAATTTGTGTGTTCCTAGTGTCATTAAGATCATAAATTTGTTGACTTTCTTTATTTTCTCCTCGGCAAATCTTTAATAAATCTCTCCCAAGAAATTGAGAAGCTAATGAAAATCTATCCTGTGCCCCAGGTAAATCAATAACCGAATCAGCCATACCAATTTTTTGTGAGCCTTGACCAGGAAAAACCCAAGCAATAGACATAAAGCTTCTGCCTTTTATAGACAGACTAGGCTGGACCATGCCAACGAAATAAAATAGATCCCCAACTCAAGCCTGCGCCAAATCCGCAACTAGCTATTAAATGACCTGGCTGAACACGGCCATCATTAATAGCTTCATCAAGCATCAATGGAATTGTTGCAGCAGAAGTGTTCCCATAATTGGCAAGATTGCTAAGAACTTTCTCGTAAGGAATCTTAAACCTATCTGCCACTGAATCAAGAATGCGCTGATTTGCTTGATGCAAAAGAAGCCAGTCCAATTCATTAGGTTTAATTTGATGCTCATTTAACAATTCCTCTAGAATCAACGGAACTTCTCTAACTGCAAACTTATAAACTTCTTGACCATTCATCTCAATTGAAGAAAAACCACCTTTTTGATGAGAATTTCCTTCTACCAATGGGGCAAATTCTTTAATACTTGGAAGATTTAAACAATTTCCTCGCGAACCATCAGATTTCAATTTAAACCCAATTAAACCATCGTCTTTATCTGGTAATGCTTCAATAGCAACTGCTCCTGCACCATCCCCAAAAAGCACACAGCTTCTTCTATCATCCCAATCCACCCAACGAGTCAACTGATCAGCACCAATAACTAATACTCTTTTCATGGATCCGCTGCGTAAATATTGTGCTGCTGTAACCAATGCAAAAACAAATCCACTACAAGCAGCAGTTAGATCAAAAGCGACAGCATTCTTAGCACCTAACGCTGCCTGAATTTTTGGCGCGGAACCAAACAAATCATCTGGGGTAGAAGTCGCCATTAAAACCATATCTAAGGTCTCAGGATTCCACTTGGCCATTTTTATTGCCTTTTCTGAAGCCTCGATAGTTAATCCAGTAAGGGTTTCTCCTTTCCCAACAACACAACGTTCAAAGATCCCAGTGCGACTTCTTATCCATGAATCACTAGTATCAACTCTTAATCCAAGTTCATCATTCTTTATCCTCTGAGAGGGAATGGCACTACCACTGCCAACGAAATTAACGGAATAGATGTTAGGAATTCTTGCCAAAATTTAAAAAAGTTCCAATTTGAATTAGTCAATCACACGCTTAAACATTCTGTGATTCAATTTTTTAAAGCTAAAGGTTTTTCAAGCTTTGCCAAATCATCCATTACACCATGACTAGCAGCAGAATGAGCGAGTCTCAAGGCGCTTACAACTGAAAGCGATTTACTACTGCCATGACCAATAACACAAATACCATTGACTCCTAACAAAAGCGCACCGCCATGTTCTGCATGATCAAGCCTCTTTTTAATTCTTTTTAAATTACTTCTTAGGAAAGCAGAACCTACCTTTCCTCTTCTTCCGCGAGGTAATTCTGCTCGAAGAACATCTAATAAAACACTACCTACAGATTCAAGAAATTTTAATAAAACATTCCCCGTAAATCCATCACAAACAACAACATCAAATTTCCCTGAAAGGACATCTCTCCCTTCGCAATTTCCCGCAAAATCAAAAGCGTCTTCTTGTTCTAAAAGCGCATATGTATTTAATGAAAGATCATTACCTTTGCATGACTCTTCTCCGATATTAAGAAGCCCGATCCGTGGCTTTTCAACTTGAAGTACATCTCGAGAATAAATATTTCCTAATAATGCAAACTGATGCAAGTAAACTGGCTTGCAGTCCATATTGGCACCAACGTCTAAAACTAATACTGGTTGGCCTGGATCTTTGGTGGGAAATAATGCACCAATAGCTGGGCGTTCAATCCCTGGTAAACGTCCTAAACGAAAAATTGCTGATGCCATTAAAGCACCAGAGTTACCAGCAGAATAAACAGCCAAAGCCTTACCCTTTTTAACTAAATCCATCGCAATATTGATACTTGCATTTCTTTTTTTTCTTACTGCAGTCGCCTCCTCATCCATTCCAATAACTTCACTCGAAGGAATCAACTCAAGATAGTTGTTAGATATGGCCTGATTTAATAAATCTTCAATCCCGACTTTTTGCGCTTCTTCAACAATCTTCTCTTCTTCTCCTACAAATTTTATTTTTAAAGGAAGCCTATTAATTGCATCCAAACAACCTTCAAGAATTGGACCTGGCGCAAAATCTCCTCCCATTCCATCAACGGCAATCCATAAACGTTCGGAATCTTTAATAAAGTTTTTACCTGCATCATTTTCACTACTTTGAAGTCTGCGCAATGGATCAAAAACCAATGGCTGAAGAGTATTTCTTGCAATTGAACCCGCGCTAGTAACAACTGAACCAGCATTAGAAACAACAGAGCCAGCTACATTACCAGCGGCAGATGCAGAAGTTGCAGCAGTATCAACCAAAGAAGTCACTGCTGCATTTCGTCTATACCATATAACTAATCTTCTTATAGCTCTTGAGCGATTTAGCTTGCCTGGAGATCCGTTTTCCACTGAATTATTAATTCACCTCTGAACCCATTACATCAACTATTCGTTGAAATAAATAACCTGTTCCTCTTGCTGTAAGAATCAACTCTGGGTTTGCTGGGTCTGCTTCTAATTTAGAGCGAAGTCTAGAAATATGAACGTCAACCACTCTTGTATCAACATGTCTTTCAGGCGTATAACCCCAAACTTCCTTCAAAATCTCACCTCTGCTAAATGGTTCTCCTGATCGACCTACTAACAATTCAAGTAAACTAAATTCCATTCCTGTAAGACGAATGCGTTCATCAGCTTTATAAACTTGCCTTTTATTTGTATCGATACGTAAATCCGTGACTGAAATCACACCAGAATTAGGCAGGCCAGCAATGTGTTCCTTCTCTACTCTACGAAGAACGCATCTAATCCTGGCTTCTAGCTCTTTAGGACTAAAAGGTTTGACAACATAATCATCTGCACCAAGCTCTAACCCAGTAATTCTATCTGCCACATCGCCTAGAGCAGTAAGCATAACTATTGGAACATCTGATTCTTTTCGCAGTTCTTGACATAAGCCATATCCATCAAGTTTTGGCATCATGACATCAACAACAACTAAATCTGGTTCACAATTTCTAAATAACTCCAGTGCTTCTTTCCCATCACATGCAGTTACAACTTGGTATCCAATCATTGAAAGACGAGTTTCCAGAATCCTTCGGATACTGGCCTCATCGTCAGCCACGAGGATGGTTTCCTTTGATGGACTGATTGCCGTCATTTGTTGTTGTTTGGCTTCGGCGGCTAAAAAAGTAAATCTTAAATGAAACCGATAGGTCTCTCAAGATCTCTAGTTATTCAACTACAAAAAACTTCCATTACACAACTCCGTGAATAGATCTGTTTCTATTTTTGTCTGTCAAAGCTGTGGAGCCGAAACAAGGCAATACTTTGGTCGCTGCTCAAATTGTGGAGAATGGAACTCCATTGTGGAAGAAAAAATATCCTTATCAAAAACAAAATCCAGAAAAAAAAAGTCTTTAAATTCTGAAAATTTATCTTCAAATCGCTCTGAGCCAATTGCTTTAGCTCAAAAAACAAATTTTGAAAGAATAAAAACAGGCTACGCAGAATTTGACAGAGTCCTTGGAGGAGGTTTAGTTCCTGGCTCTCTTGTATTGGTTGGAGGAGATCCAGGTATTGGCAAAAGCACTCTGTTATTAAAAAGTGCAACTGCAATGGCAATTAATAATGATGTTTTATATATCACTGCAGAAGAATCTGCTCATCAAGTACGTTTGAGGTGGCAACGAACAAATAATCGAGAGCAATCAAATCTTCATCTTTTTGCAGAAACAGACTTAGATGAAATCATTGAAGAGCTGAACAATTACCAGCCCAAAATTGCAATCATTGACAGCATCCAAGCCTTAAACAATTCAGAGCTAACAAGTGCTTCAGGTTCAGTTTCGCAAGTAAGAGAGTGTTCTGCGGCATTGCAGCAAATAGCAAAGGCAAAAAATATCGCTTTATTATTAGTTGGACATGTAACGAAAGAAGGAATACTTGCTGGGCCTAAGGTTCTTGAACATCTAGTTGATGCTGTTCTGACGTTTGAAGGTGATCGATTTGGTAGCCACAGATTACTAAGAGCAGTTAAAAACCGTTTTGGAGCAACTAATGAACTTGGGGTTTTCGAAATGCAAGGAGAAGGTTTAATCGAAGTTACCAATCCAAGTGAATTATTTCTAAGTAACGAATCAGCTTCAGGTGTAGCAACAATTGTTGCTTATGAAGGATCAAGACCAATAGCAGTAGATTTACAAGCTTTGATAAATCCGACTACATTCGCAACCCCTAGAAGAACTGCAACCGGTGTTGAAAGTAATCGGTTACATCAAATATTGGCTGTTATAGAAAAACATTTGGGCTTAGCCTTATCTCGACAAGATTGCTATTTAGCCGTAGCAGGTGGTTTGGAAATTGATGAACCTGCTGCAGACTTAGGAATAGCCTGTGCCATAGTTTCTAGCTATAAAAACTTAAAGCTCCCGCAGGGAACAATCTTAATAGGTGAAATTGGTTTAGGTGGACAATTAAGAGCCGTAAAACAAATTTCCCAAAGAATACAAGAAGCTATTCGATTAGGTTTTATTAGAGCTGTAGTCCCCCAAGAAGTTAAGCAAAAATATAAATATAATGAAAACAAATTTGAACTTTTAGAGGCAGAAAATATTCAAGAAGCATTGATCAAGGCTTTATCTATAAAGCCAAATCAATTAAATAGAAAATCATAAAATAATATCTATATTTCTTCTGCCAGTAGTTTTTAGCCAGTTTTCAATATCTAAATATCCACCTGGATATAATCTCACTGCTTTACTCCATACATCAGCCGCTCTATCAAACCAAATATCACTTTCATCCTTATTACCAGCTTGTTGAGCAATACGTCCTCGTTTCTCATAAATCAAACCCATATTTTTCAAGCAAGATGGCTGCTTTGGATTCTCATTTAAAGATTTCATATAAGTTTCTAATGCAAGATCCTCGTCTCCATTACTCATATAAATTATTGCCATATTTTTAAGAGTCTCACTTCTATCAATTGCATTATCTTCAAGTTTCAAGCTCTCCTCATAATTCTCTAGTGCTTCTGAATAATCCCCATCATTTTGGGCTGACAATCCATCACGATAATAGATATAGGCTTGTTTCTCTTTGGCCTCAATAGGCATCATCTTGACAATAGTTTCAGCAAGAACTGTGAAAGCCTTGTCGATGAAATTGTCTTTGTTTTGACTTCTAGGCACGAGAAGTGAGATTCAATAATTACTTTTCCCATCCTGCCTCGATTATGGATATATGGGAAACAATCATTAAATAAATTTTTAGTATTGATAATTAATACCCTTCAGTTCTTATTAGCTTTAACGTGTAGGAAGTACTCACTAGAACTTTGAGTCGCGAAAAAATCAATTCTCAAAATCACTCGGTCTTGATAGACATTGAAGGGATGAAATGTGGCGGATGCGTGAGGTCCGTAGAACAAACAATATGCAATCAGCCCAATGTGAGAAAATCAAGCGTAAATTTAGTTACAGGTACTGCTTGGATAGATCTTGAATCTGATGAAGACAAGGTTGATCTCATTCTTGAAGCTCTAACAGATCGTGGATTCCCAGCTAAAAAGCGAGATGAAAATATCTCAAATATAAAAACACTTTCAGAAATTAATGCCGCTAAATCTTGGTGGAATGAATGGCGGCAATTAATGATTGCACTTGTTTTACTTTTATTATCAATACTTGGTCATTTATCAGAAAGCGGCAAACTTAACCTTCCTCTCCTTGGGAACTTGCCATTCCATGCAAGTCTTGCAACTTTTGCATTATTAGGGCCAGGTAGAGAAATTATGAAGAGAGGTCTAAATTCAGCTCTTAATTTTACGCCGACAATGGATAGTCTTGTTGGCCTTGGAGTAGGAAGTGCTTACATTGCAAGTCTTGTTGCATTAATTTGGCCCAATGTTGGATGGCCTTGTTTCTTTAATGAACCTGTAATGCTTTTAGGTTTTGTCCTAGTTGGAAGATTTCTAGAAGGACGTGCCAGATTTAAAACAAAAAAAGCACTTCAGGAATTAGCACAATTACAACCAGAGACAGCAAATCTTTTTATAAACGAAAATGAAACTCGTGAAGTAAGAGTTGGAGCTTTAAAGCCTGGAGAGCAATTACAATTATTAGCAGGAGATCGAATTCCAGTTGATGGAATAGTCATTAAAGGAACATCTGCAATTGATGTATCCAGTCTTACAGGAGAGCCATTACCTTTAAATGCAACTCCTGGAACGGAACTATCTTCTGGAAGTTTAAATTTAGAAGCAACTCTGATTTTTGAAGTTAAACGAGTTGGTTCCCAATCAGCCCTAGCAAGAATCATTGGATTGATAGAGGAAGCTCAGGCACGCAAAGCACCTATCCAAGGATTAGCTGATCGAGTAGCCGGAAAATTTTGTTACGGCGTAGTTCTTTTATCTATAAGTACATTTTTCTTCTGGTGGAAAGTAGGAAGTCGTATATGGCCAGAAGTCTTAAATGTTTCTGCTCCAGGACTAATGCATCATCATGGATTTCAATCTGCATTAGGAAGTAATGCTCAAACTCCTTTAGGACTTGCCTTACAGCTATCCATAGCAGTACTTGTTGTAGCTTGTCCTTGTGCATTAGGACTCGCAACACCAACAGTCATAACAGTATCTTCAGGTCAGGCAGCAAAGCGAGGTTGGCTTTTTAGAGGTGGTGATGTAATTGAAATAGCTGCTTCAATCAAACAAATTATATTTGACAAAACTGGAACTCTAACAATTGGTCGACCTTTAGTAGTCGAAATTTCTTGTTCAAAACAACCTGGGAAAATGCTGCAATTTGCTGCAAGCTTAGAAAATAATAGTCGTCACCCAATTGCACACGCAATCTTACAAAAAGCTCAAGAAGAAGAGATCACCTTACTGAAAACGATTAATAGTAAAACGATTGCAGGGAAAGGGATCTCAGGAGAGTTAATAAATATAGAAGGAATTATTAGAGTAGGTACGCCAGAATGGATCAAGAATGAAGGTGCTTTATGGAATAAAGATATTGATCGGCATTTAGAAGAATGTACTGTTAATGGCCACTCACTTGTAGCCGTTGCTCATAATAACGACCTTCTTGGATTTATTAGTATTGATGATCAACTAAGAAATGATGCGAATTCATCACTTCAAAAATTACGTAAATTAGGCTTATCTCTAAATATGCTCAGTGGCGATAGGCGTCAGTCAGTTGAACGTTTAGGTATGCAATTAGGTTTTAATTCTAATCAGCTCGGATGGCAACTATTGCCAGAACAAAAACTAAAGCAAATCAAAAAACTCCAAATCGATGGGCCTATTGCAATGGTGGGAGATGGTATTAACGATGCTCCTTCACTTGCTGCAGCTGAGCTAGGGGTAGCCATAGGGACTGGAACTCAAATAGCCAAAGATTCTGCTGATCTAGTCTTGCTAGGAGATCGATTAGAAGCATTACCTGAAGCAATTTTATTGGCAAGAGAAACTATGAAAAAAATAAAACAAAATCTGACTTGGGCTTTCGGATACAACATGATTGCGATACCTCTTGCCGCTGGTGTTCTACTGCCAAAATTTGGCTTACTGCTTTCACCTCCAATAGCAGCTTTATTAATGGCAGTTAGTTCAATAACAGTTGTTTTAAACGCTTTGTCTTTGAGGGCAACATGAGAGGCCGTTTTCTAGTCCTAGAAGGAATTGATGGCTGCGGAAAAACAACACAAATTAAGCATTTGTCAAACTGGTTGCCAAACAGTGGGTTAATGCCAAAGGATTCCATACTGCATGTAACGCGAGAACCAGGAGGTACTTACATCGGGAAAGAATTAAGGCATTTATTATTAAATACTTCCAAAGAAAATACACCTAAAGATCTGACAGAGTTGTTGTTATATGCAGCTGATCGAGCACAGCACGTTTCTGAAGTTATTAAACCTGAAATTGAGAAAGGGAATTGGGTTCTAAGCGATAGATTCAGCGGATCGACACTTGCATATCAAGGATACGGAAGAAACTTAAATATTGATTTAATAAAACAACTAGAAAAAATTGCGACTCAAAAAATTTCTCCTGATGTTACTTTGTTTCTTGAAATTAGCGTCAAAGAAAGCATTAAACGGAGAAATGAAACAGCCAATGACAGAATTGAAGCAGAGGGAGAAGAATTTCTTCAAAGAGTTACATTAGGATTTTCTCAATTAGCTAAAGAGAGAAATTGGATCACTATTCCTTCTGAAGAAGCAAAAAACTTTGTCAGTCAAAACATAGAAAATCAATTGAAAGAGTTCTTAAAAAACTGTTCATGAATACATTCAGACCAGAGATCTTTTTTGAAGATATCGTTGGGCAAGATTACGCTATTAATCTATTAACAAATGCTATAAAGAAAAAAAAAATTGCTCCTGCTTACCTTTTTATAGGTCCTGAAGGAGTGGGTATTAAACTTACTGCACTTAGATTTTTAGAAGCTTTTATTAATACAAATTGTACAAAAAGAGACATAAGAAAAAGATTAGAGAATCGTAATCACCAAGATCTACTTTGGATAGAGCCAGGATATTTACATCAAGGGAAAGTGATTCCAAAATCTATTGCTCATAAAGAAAAAATCAATCAAAGAGCAATTGCTCAAATCCGATTAGATCAAATCAAAAGTATAAACAATTTCTTAAGCAAAAAACCTCTTGAGACAAGCTTAGGGATGGTATTAATTGAAGGAGTTGAAACTATGAATGAATCAGCAGCAAATGCTTTATTAAAAACACTTGAAGAGCCCAATAATGGAATATTTATTCTAATTACCGACAGAGCAGAAACTCTCTTAAATACAATCCGTTCTCGTTGTCAACAAATTAATTTTAATCGTTTAAGCAATGATTATATTCGAGAAATATTTCATAATCATTCTAGAACACTAAAAATAGAAGAATCTATTAATAACTACAAAGAAGAATTAATAGCCCTTGCAAATGGTTCCCCTGGAGCAGTTAAAAAACATATTGAAGTATGGGAAAATATTCCTATTGAATTATTTAATCGTCTTAAGGTAATCCCAAATAAAAATCCTACTGAATCATTATCATTAGCAAAAGATTTGTCAGAAAAACTAGATTCAGAGCAACAATTATGGATGATCAATTGGTTGCAACAAAATATTTGGCTAAACAGGCCAAATCTAAAAGCTATTAATAAGCTGGAAAAACTGAGATTTTTAATACAATCTTTTGTTAGTCCTAGATTAGCTTGGGAGGTAACATTAATTGAACTTAATGAAGCTTATTAAATAATTTTAATTATTAGTAATTCCTTTTTCTTTTCTAGAGTTAGCAATTAGTTCTGCAAATTGTTCTAATTGTTCTTGTTTAGGTAATTCCAGGCAATATCCAGCTCCATAAACTGTTTTAATAAACTTTGGCTTTCTTGGATCAGGTTCAAGCTTAGTTCTTAAATGTCGTACATGGACACGAATAGTTTCTATATCATCATCAGGTTCATATCCCCAAACCTCCTTAAGAATCAGAGATGGTGCAACAGTTTGGCCATGACGCTGTAATAAACAATGAAGCAATTCAAATTCAAGATGAGTTAAACGAACTGGTAAGTCAAACCATATTGCTTCAAATCGTTCAGGGACCAAAGTCAATGGTCCATAATTCAAAATCTCTTGCTGAGTACTACTTCCTACTGGAGCCCTGTTTGTCCTTCTCAAGAGAGCTTTAATTCTAACTTGTAACTCCTCTAAATCAAAAGGTTTGGTTATGTAATCATCAGCACCAGAATTAAAGCCTGTTACTTTGTCTTTAGTACCCCCTAAAGCAGTAATCATAAGGATTGGGATATTACATGTTCTCTCATCTCTTCTTAGACGCTGGCAAAGCGTTAAGCCATCAACTTTAGGAAGCATCAAGTCCAGAAGAATTAGATCAGGCGAATATTGCAAAGCTAAAGCTTGGCCTTTAATGCCATCTTCAGCCCGATGAACATCAAAACCTGTATGAGACAAATGTCCTGCTACCAGTTCACGCATATCCTGGTCATCTTCGATCAACAAAATACAAGGCTTCATTTAACTTGTCTGAATGTGAAGTGAGCGAAAAACAAATTGCTTTCGCAAAGAATGCTTATGATTCTCTCAAGATTTCGTTTTTACTGCAGAATTAGAAATAAGCAGAATAAATGAAAAAATCTCTCGGAACCCTTGCTATCAATAGTACTTTCAATGCTAACGGAAAAAATAGGTTTCTATTGTCTTTAGAAAGTCTTCCAATTCATGCAATGCAGTGTTAAGGATTTCATAAAAAACATACGTCAATTATGTTCAATTTTTACCAAAAGATCCTCAAATAAAACTCACCCTAATTGCTCCAAATAGATGCTATGGATAAAAAATTAAAAATTTTGTTGAGGCTATCCATAAATTTGACCACTTTCCTTAAGAAAGATTAGATCAACAAAAATATTGCATTTTTTTATAGGGTTAATAAATAGACCTTTGCGGTCTCTTGATACAAATCAAGGGTTATAAAAACTCCCCGGGCGGGATTCGAACCTGCGACCAATCGATTAA
>CETG01017017.1_pt1 | contig 100165 bp, 101 predicted proteins | sample 361471 | NCBI WGS metagenome assembly CETG01 (sample SAMEA2622696, study PRJEB7988) | marine metagenome | isolation source: saline water (ENVO:00002010), including | reverse complement strand
AGGAAGAAGCAGAGCAAATAGAAGCTCTTGATGATTCACTTGAAGAGAAAGAAGTAGAGCCAATATGGATTGAGGAAGAAAAAAGCGATACTTTTGCAGCCTAATTTTTAAAGAATAAAAGAGATAAAAGTATTATTTGTACCAATTAAATATAAAATTAATCTCCTATAAGTATTGAGTTTGCGGCTGATAAGCCACTTCCAAAAGGAGTTTTAGACACCTTCAAAATTTTTAATGCAGACTCTATTGCTGTAATCGCTGTAAGTATGTCTCTATCATTAACGAATCCTAAATGTCCTATCCTAAAAATCTTTCCTTTTAAATGGTCTTGTCCACCAGCGAGCAAAATATCAAATCTTTCTTTTACTAATTTTCTTATTTGTTCTGCATCAATATTGCCAGATGAAACCGCTGTAATTGAAGGACTGCCATATTCCACATTTGCTAAAAGATCAAGACCTATTCCTTTAATTGCGGCCTGTGTTGCTTTTTGATGACGTTTATGTCGTTTGAAAATATTTTCTAAACCTTCATCTCTCATCATTTTTAGTGATTCTTCTAGTGCAAAATAAAGATTTACAGAAGGAGTAAAAGGAGTATTATTGCTCTTTAATGCTTTTCTATATGCATTTAAATCTAAATAAAATTTAGGCAAATTAGATGAACTATTTGCTATCCACGCTTTTTGACTCATTGCAACAAAGCTAAGACCTGGAGGCATCATGTAGCCTTTTTGAGAACCTGAAGCAATTACATCAATACCCCATTCGTCCATTGGGACATTGCATGCCCCTAAGCTTGTAACGCAATCAGCAATAGTAATAGCTTTTTTATGATGCCTTACATATTTTGATATTGATTGAAGATCGTTAATTACACCAGTTGATGTTTCAGAGTGAGTAACGATTACGCCACGTATTTTTTTTTCTTTATCATTTTCTAGTGCTATTCGAAAATCTTCTGTATTTAATGGCTGCCCCCATTCTGCTTTGATTACTTTTACATCTAGATCATAGGCTTTGCATACTTTTACCCATCGCTCTCCAAATTTTCCATTGTCACCACAAATGACCTTATCTCCACGACTTAAGGTATTAATGATCGCTGCTTCCATTGCAGCTGTTCCGCTCCCAGTAATGGTTAGTACATCTTCTTTTGTTTGATGTAACCATTTGAGCAAATCATTAGTTCTTTGAATCAATGATTGAAATTCACCACTTCTATGACCAATGGGATGACGGCTAAGTGCTTTAAGTATTCTTTCTGGGACTGGAGTGGGCCCTGGAATCATGAGGGTAAGTTTGTCCTGCATTTTTACTGGGCACACAATTTATTCATCTTAAAAAATTATCTAGGAAAATTACATTATCGATCATTTCTCTAAAGTAACTAAAGGATACACTCTCCCTATATGGGTTACTGCTGCTGCCAAGGCAGCAACAGAAGTTTTATTGGGTAAGGCGTTTGCTGATAAGCAAATTATTGATTTGCCGAAAAATCAGGATTTCTTAACTGTTCCAGTCTCATCGGCTTCATTGCTTGAGGGTGGAAAGCGCGCACTTGCAATTAGTTATTGTGCTCCAGGAGAAATCTTAGACATCACAAGAGGAATGGAAATTTGGGCATATGTTCGAATTTCTGATTCACAACCCATAGGAGAAGGAGCTTTCCCTAACGATTCCAAAATACCTTGGCTCAAGTTTATTGCTGGGAAAGGAGTAGGTAAATATCAGATCACAGGAAATCCTTCTGTTTCCTCATTTGCTTATGAAATTTTTGATTTAAATTTAAGAAATCTGATTCCAAAAAATACTTATTTAGAACTCGAAGTTGTTTTTCCTGCCGGGAAAGAATTGGCACTGAGAACTAGTAATAGTGCCTTTGGAATTATTGATGGGCTTTCTATTATTGGTACACAAGCTGAAGTTCAAATAAGTGCTTCTCCTTCTCAAATAAAGGCAACCATTGAGGAATTAAGAAGTAGATGTTCTCAAATTGATTTCTCGGGAAATATGACTTTTGTTATTGGAGAGAATGGTTTCGATTTGGCATCTAGATTTGGATTGAAAAAATCCTCTATTTTGAAAACAGGAAATTGGTTAGGGCCTTTAATTGTTGCAGCTGCTGACTCAGGGGTAAAGCAATTACTTTTATTTGGTTATCACGGCAAATTGGTAAAGCTTGCTGGTGGTATTTTTCATACTCATCACCATTTGGCAGATGCACGGGTAGAAATTCTCACTTATTTGGCACTTCGCGAAGGTCTACCTCTAGAGCTATTGAATTTATTAGGGAAAGCTAATTCTATAGAAGAAGCTCTCTTGAGCTTAGATTCAATTCAACCTGAACTAGTCAAAAAATTATTTTTAAGAGTTGCTAAAGAAATAGAAAAACGAAGTTCTGATTATGTTGATCGATACTTTTCTTCGCCTATTGAAATAGGGACAGTTTTATTTGATCGACAAAGAAAGATACGATGGTCTGGTCCTATTGGTTTTAAGCAACTTAATACTTTAGGAATAAATATGCAGTCATAGAACTTTTTTTCTTTAGGCTGATAGCAAAGAAGACTTTTTAAGTTATTGGAGATATGTCAGACCCCTTGTCAGATAAGAAGCGGAAGCCAGCTGTTGTCATCCTTGACTTTGGCTCTCAATACTCAGAATTAATAGCTCGTAGGGTTCGAGAAACTGAGGTGTACTCCTTAGTCATGAATTACAGCACCTCTGCAGACGAATTACGCAAACTTTCTCCTAAGGGAATAATTCTTAGCGGAGGACCTAATTCTGTTTATGAAAACAGTGCACCATTGTGTGACCCTAAAATTTGGGATTTAGGAATTCCTGTACTTGGAGTTTGTTATGGCATGCAGCTAATGGTGCATCAAATGGGAGGAACTGTTAAGCCTGCAACTGGAAAATCCGAATATGGTAAAGCTCCTTTAGAGGTAGATGATCCAACTGCGTTGTTAACGAATGTTGTTAATGGTTCAACTATGTGGATGAGTCATGGTGATGCTGTTAAAGATTTGCCAGAGGATTTTGTGACATTAGCTCATACAACTAATACTCGGAATGCAGCAATTGGTTGCCATTCTCGTCGTTTATATGGAGTTCAGTTTCATCCAGAGGTGGTTCATTCCACTCAGGGAATGGCAACCATTAGGAATTTTATTTATCACATTTGTTCTTGTGAACCAGATTGGACAACAACAGCTTTTATTGATGAAGCTATTCTCCAGGTCCAAAATCAAGTAGGTAATAAAAGAGTTTTACTGGCTTTATCAGGAGGAGTTGATTCTTCAACCCTGGCCTTTTTACTTCATAAGGCCATTGGTGATCAATTGACTTGTATGTTTATTGATCAAGGTTTTATGAGAAAAGGTGAACCTGAATTTTTAATGGATTTCTTTGATAAGAAATTTCATATAAATGTTGAGTATATAAATGCAAGAGAAAGATTCATTTCTAAATTAAAAGGAATTACCGATCCCGAAGAAAAACGAAAAATTATTGGAGCTGAATTTATTAGAGTATTTGAAGAAGAAAGTATAAAATTAGGACCTTTTGATTATTTGGCACAAGGTACTCTTTATCCAGATGTTATTGAAAGTGCAGGCACAAACTTAGATCCAAAAACAGGAGAGAGAATAGCTGTAAAAATCAAAAGTCATCACAATGTTGGAGGCTTACCAAAAGATTTGCAATTTAAATTGGTTGAACCTCTTAGAAGATTATTTAAAGATGAAGTTCGTAAGGTAGGTAAATCCTTGGGTCTACCAGAAGAAATAGTTCGTCGTCATCCTTTCCCAGGCCCTGGCCTTGCAATTAGGATTCTTGGTGAAGTTAATCATCAAAAACTTAATTGTTTAAGAGACGCTGATTTAATTGTTAGAGAAGAAATAAGTCAAGCAGGCTTATATCATGAAATTTGGCAGGCTTTTGCAGTTTTATTACCTGTTTGTTCTGTAGGAGTGATGGGTGATCAGCGCACATATGCTTGGCCAATTGTAGTACGTTGTGTCTCTAGTGAAGATGGGATGACAGCAGATTGGTCAAGAATACCTTATGAAATTTTAGAGCGTATTTCTAATCGAATAGTAAATGAAGTAGAAGATGTTAATAGAGTTGTTTTAGATATAACAAGTAAGCCTCCAGGAACTATTGAGTGGGAATGACGATGACTACTAAAAGGTAGGTATAGATTAAAATATATACTTCATTGCAGAATCTTTGTTCATTCTCTAGGTATTATTCAACGGAAGTAATCAATATCAAGAGAACTAAATTACTTACTAAAAGATTATATAAAAGCATTCATAAGTTTCTAATATAATTATTTTTTAATTTCTTCAATTCCTTAATCTTAGTACCTGAATGGAAAATCTAGTAATTATTTTTATTTTACTATAGATTTTTTATGAATTGACGATAATATTTAATTGCTTAGATTTTATAGTGAAATTTATTATGCGACCTTTAATTCCTATTTTTCTTCTCATTTCTAGTTTTGCGTATACTCTTTTGCCTTTAGAGTCATTAGCTAATAATTTATCGCAATCTTTTAATCGGGGAATAGATAAATATAAAAATGGCAACTATTCTGGAGCTATATATGAATTTACTAAGGAAATTGAAACTAATTCAAATAATGCTAATGCTTATTATAATCGGGGTCTTGCTCACTCTAAATTAGAGAAGTATTTTAGTGCAATTTCTGATTATAGTAAAGCAATTAGCGTTAATGGAAATGACGCGAGCTTTTATAGAAATCGAGGAGTTGCAAAAGCAAAGTTAAATGATTATGTAGGCGCAGTTCGAGATCATAATCAGGCAATTTTGATTGATCCAAATGATGTGATCTCTTTCCGCAATCGTGGTCACTTTAAGTCAAAATTAAGAGATTATGACGGCGCCATAAGAGATTATAATGTAGTTATAAATTTAACCCCAAATGATTTTATTTCTTTACGCAATCGTGCATTTTATAAGTCAAAATTAAGAGATTATGATGGCGCAATAAGCGATTACAATAAAATAATTGAAATGAATCCTAATGATATAATTTCTTATTATAATCGAGGAAACTTTAAAACTAAATCACAAGATTATGTTGGTGCAATAATAGATTACAACAAAGTAATTGAAATGAATCCTAATAATTATATTACCTATCGAAATCGTAGTTTTGCTAAGTGGAAATTTGGTGATCAGAAAGGTAGTTGTGATGATCAAAAAAAGGCAATCTTATTGGGCGATAAAAGAGCAGCACGATGGATTGAAACTCTCCCCGGAGCATGGTGTCGTGAGATGTAAAATTTTCTAGTTAGTATTTATAGTTTTTATTAGACATAAGGGGTGGTCTATTTATTAAGAGCTAGATATTCTGGTTTAATAGCTTTAATTGAATTGACGGTAACCCCTCAAGCTGAAACACAGCTAAATCGTCGTCTACAGAAAGACAGTATTCAACTAGCAGGAAAGGTTATTTATATAAATCCATTTCTTTATTGGCGTCGTTTCGACACTAATACTGATCGATGGTTGCGTGAACCTGGTCAATTACGCGAAGAACAAATTTCTGTAAACCGCAGTCGATTTTATCCTGAATTGGATTGGGATTTTTTAGAAGAGGATCAAAAAGCTATAAAAGATGCTGCAGTTGAAATGTTTTTAAAAACACTTGAGTTGATTAGCACATATCACCCTGAGCTTAATGCTGGACAATTATTAGAAATTGAGAGAAAGATGGCTGTTACTAAAAAATTAGCTTTTGAGAGATGGGTAGAAAAAACATTTAGACGTAGATTTAATCAACAAGCACGCGAGCAACAAAGATTTGCTAGAGATCGTTTCTTAAGATCCTGGAGAGAATGGTTAACCCTTGAAACAACTCATCAAGCTGTTGTGCCAATTGTTGCCAGTATATTTATTGCTGGCTTTGGCGGATGGTCTTTAGGTATATCCAATAATAGTTGCACCCCATTTTTTACTTCTACAGAGCAAAATAGTTTGAGATAATTTAGAGTTTAAAGATACATGGCAGACGATACTTTGGAAAATTTTCGTCTTTCTTTTATGAATGATGCTCTTCCAGTTGGGATAGCCTTAGCAGATCGTTTTAGAAAAAAAGGATTTAGTGGCCTAGCCGAAGCATTTACTTCTTTTGAAAAGCCTTTGAAAGAACTTCAAAAGGAAGGTGAACCTATTGCTAAATCTATTCGCGATAATTTAGATGAATATATCCCAGGTTTAGGTAATCCAATTATCCCTGTAGAAGTTTTTGTAGATGAAAAGCCAAATATTAATAATAAAAAAGAATCAACTGAAGATCTGAATGAAATTTTAATTAGCATGGAAAAAAGGCTTGATTTATTATCTAAACACTTAAATCCTGAATCTAAAGATGCGCATAAGCCTATGTCTACTAATAAATAAATATAAAATAAATGTTTTCCAAAGTTAAAAAATTTTCAGTCAATACGAAAAATTTACATTTCATTAATCAACCTTTAATATTATTATTAATTATATTAATTGTTTTTGGTTCGATAGTTTCTAGGTTATTTTGGTTGCAGATAGTTCGAGGTACATATTATAGAAAACTGTCTGATGAAAATAGAATTCGCCTAGTTTCTATCCCTCCAATTCGAGGTCGTTTTTTAGATATTAATGGTAAAATATTAGTAGATAATAGATTATTATATTCATTATCAGTTCAGCCTAGAATAGCTACATCACAAAAATGGGAAGCACTTCGAACTCGTCTTTCTGATTTACTAGATTTATCGCTAGAATCCCTAGATTTAGCTTATAAAAATGGTATTGAAAGTAATTCATTAAGAATAATTTTATCTAGAGATATTACTCCGCAAAAAGTTTTGAGATTTAAAGAACAGGAAATGAATCTTGAAGGTGCTCAAATTGATGAAGAGTTAGTACGCTATTACCCTTTTGGATCATTAGCTGCTCATACTTTTGGATATACGCAGTTAATAACGAACAAAGAATATAGTTTATTAGCTGAAAAAGGTTATGAAATTAATGACCGTATAGGTAGAACTGGACTAGAGGCTGTATTTGAGAACCATTTGCGAGGTAAATGGGGTGGTGAAATGCTTGAAGTTGATTCTACTGGAATTGTTCAGCAAAGTTTAGGTTTCAAATTCCCTGAATCCGGTCAGGACTTATCCCTTACTATCGACTTGAGATTGCAAATGGCGGCAGAGAATGCTTTGGCTAGTAAAAAGTCCGGAGCAATAGTTGCATTAGATCCGCGTACGGGAGCAATTAGAGCAATAGCTAGCAAGCCAAGTTTTGATCCTGATTTTTTTGTGAAAGATAATATTTCACAGACTGCTTACGATAAGTTGTTTTTATCTGATGAGAAACCTCTATTAAGTAGAGCTTTAAATGCCTATGACCCTGGTAGCACTTGGAAGATTGTTACAGGTATGGCAGGCATGGAAAGTGAGGCTTTTCCTCCCAGTATTCAATTAGAAACAGCGCCTTGTATTCAATATGGAGGTCATTGTTTTCCTGAACATAATAAAAAAGGTTTTGGGGTTCTGGGTTATGAGGATGCTTTTAGGTTGTCGAGTAATACTTTTTTCTATCAAGTTGGTGTAGGGTCTGGTTCTGAAGCTTTATATGAGGCGGCAAAAAAATTAGGTTTTGATCAATTTACTGGTGTAGAACTAGAACAAGAGGAGAATAAAGGTTTAGTAGGTAATAGGGCTTGGGCTGAGAAAGGTAGAGGATGGGGAGAACCAGGTCAGACACCATGGATACCAGAAGACATGGCTAGTGCTTCAATTGGTCAATCTGTCATACAAGTTACTCCTTTGCAATTGGCTAGAGCATATGCAGTATTTGCAAATGGTGGTTATTTAATTACGCCACATTTAGTTGATGGAGATATTGATTGGCTTTCTAGTAATTATCGCCATAAAGTTGATATTCAATCTTCAACAATGCAAGCTATACGGAATGGATTGAGACAAGTTGTTCAACGAGGAACGGGAATACTTATAAATTATAATCTACCTAATTTACCTCCAGTTGCTGGTAAAACAGGTACGGCGGAAGATAGTAGTGGTGGATCTGATCATGCTTGGTTTGCATGCTTTGCTCCATACGAAGCAAGTGAAATTGTTGTTGTTGCATTTGCTCAAAATACTCCTGGCGGAGGTTCTGTTCATGCGTTACCAATGGCTCGTCAATTACTAGAAGTTTGGAACCTAATTCGTTAATCATTTTTAATAGAAATTATATTCTTTGCATATTTATCTTTTTTAAGAATCAGTTTCATATCCAAGATGTTTTTTGCTTCTTCTATAGAACAAACTTTGGTTCTAAAAGGTAATAGAAACATTGGGCTTCTTTCGAGACGAATTAACCAAGTTTTGTCATGTTGCTTTAGGAAAAGAAATCCTCGATATCTAGTTGCTATTTTCTCAGGAAGAAATGATCGCATTTTTAAAGATAGAAAATGCAAATTTCTTTAATTTTAAGACACCATATATAGCGTGGTCTGGAAAGATTAAAAAATTTTATTTTTATAAATATATTTTTTAATCTAGATGATTAAAGGAATCTTCAAAGGATATTAATTTAGAAAAATTTTAATTTTATATTTTGAAGATCTTTCTATCCACTATATATGGAGTATGCATAAAATCGGCAAAATTCTAGAATTAGAGCATTAATCGTTTCATTTGCATTAGACGTTTCAAAATATCTTCGATTGATTCATCACTAGCTGGTTTATTGCTATTAGAAGCAAGTTGTCTTCCTACAACTTGTGCGCCTAGATGAGTTAGCTGGATTCTCATTGAAAGCAGTAATTCCATACAGCCTCCTCCTGAATAGCTTGCTATACCTATAGGCCTACCATTAAATAAATGTCTAAAGTCTGTATCGTTTACAGATAACCATGCAATTACATTTGTTAAGATTGGTGGAATAGATCCGTTGTATTCAGGTGCGCAAATGATCCATCGAGGTATTGACTGCATTTGACTACTAAGAGTTTTGACCATTGAAGATACTTCTTTTTTTTCATAAAATCTTGGATTAAATAATGGTAGATCAAGCGTAGTCAGATCAAGAAGTTCTGCTTTTGCATTAAGTTTGTTAGACGTGATTACAAATCTTTCTGCAAGTTTGAGATTTTCTCCATTGCTTGCTGAGATTATCAACAGATCTTTTGAAGAGTTCATTAATTTTCTGGAAAACTTCTATATCTATGTTTATCAGATTAAAGGTTTAATAATTGGCACCTGTTTGTCTATGATGAACTGCTGTAATACCATCTTGGTCTAATACTTTCCCATAAGCGATTTCTGCATATATTACCCAGTGGTCACCACATTCCATACGTTGTTTTACACAGCCTTCAAGCCATGCCAATGCTTCAGGAAGAATTGGTTGTCCCCCGGGGCTAATTTCCAATGTTAATCCTGATAGACGATCGGTTCCAGGAGGGAAAGCCTGAAGGAATTGTCGTAAAACCTTTTGTTGATTTTTAGTACTTAATATATTTAAAGAAAATTTGTCTTTTGTATGAAGAAGATTTTCTACAGCTCTATCTTTAGCAACTGCAATACTGACACCAAGAGGGTTGAAACTTGCTTGACTTACCCAGCTTGCAACCATTGCACCACTTATGGAATCTTCACCTTCTCCTTTCTGTGCAGTAAGAATACATAAAGAACCTACGATCCTTCCTAGAGCCAAGACAGCCGGATCACTTTTGCTAGCACTTAAACCACCTCCTGCTCTTCGTACCTGTCTTTGTTTTGTTTTTAGAAGTTTTCTTCCAAACAGTGTTCCTGTTTCTTCAATTTTTTTAACCATCAAGCTATCAGGAGTAAATTTTACTTTTAGGGTGTCAAATCCAAATTCAAAACCACCGTCTTGTAATTTTGTTTCTAGTAAATCAAGAGCTTCGCCACTCCATCCATAACTGCCGAAAACTCCTACAGGACTTTGTCTATTTCCTTCACTGAGTAGAGTCCCTAAGGCAGAAACAATTGGTGTAGGGGCATGTCCTCCTAAGGTTGGAGATCCTATTAGGTAGCCATCAGCTTTTTGAATAGCATCGATTAATTCATTAGAATCAACAAATTCACAATTAATACTTTTTACTTTGATCCCTGTTTTACTAATTCCTCTACCCAAAGAATCAGCAATTGCTGCTGTATTACCGTAGGCACTTGCAAACAATAAAATTACTTTTACGTTTGTTTTATTATTTAATTCTCCCCATCTTTGATAATCTCTCAATAAACTTTTCCAGCTACTTTCAATTGCAGGACCATGGCCTGGAGCAATGGTATTTATATCAAGCTCTTCTAATTCATCTATTATAGAATCTATTTGACTACTCATTGGAGACATAAGGCATTCGTAGTAATGTCTTCGCTCTTCTTCTGTACTTATTGGGGTGCTTTCTGCCCAATTATTTGTACATAAATGAGCACCAAAAAATTTATCGCTCATTAATAAGCCTAATTTTTTTTCAAATACCATTAATTCACCAGGCCATCTTGCAGTTGGTGTTGGGATTAGTTGTAATTGATACCCATTTTCTAAATTAATTATTGATTGTTCTTTTATAATTTGAATATCAGGCAATGGAATATTATTGCATTCTTCATTGATTGGTATTATTTGTGGCTTGCCTTTTTTCCATAATTCCTTCAGCAACTTAGCTCCTGGACTAGAACAAAGTAGTGTGATGTTTAAGTAAATTTCTTTTAGTTGTTTTAAAAGGTTTACTCTATTTGGATTAACATGACCAACTATGACAACTAATTTGCTTATATTGCTAGGTATTATTTTTTCAAGAGCCGGTAAGAAAATTGCTCCATAGGCGGCACCTGGCGGGTGAATAAGAACTGTTTCATTTGAAGGTGTAATTATAAAAGAGTTTGCAGTACTTCCACGTTCTAGTCCATATTCAATTTCAAAACGAAGTTTCTTTGGGCTTAAACCTCTCAAGCTAATTAAATTCTCGGCGATTGGAATGGTGATTATTTCTCGCTCAGTATTTGAGCTCGATACTGTTGCTGTTGGGAATTTATTAGTTGACATTAGTAATTACTTCCGACTCTCCTATGGTGTACAGCTGTTTTAGCTTGTGTATTTGCTACATTTCCTTCTTCAACAATTGCATATATAATCCAATGATCAGAAGTTTCCAGCCTTTGCTTTACTTTGCAACTTAAAAAAGCTAGAGAATCTGCAAGCACTGGCCCACCTTGCGCAACATCTTCTAATAACTCTACTCCTTCAAAACGATCTTTACCTGGTAAAAATCGTTTTAAGAAATGTCTAAATAAATGTAGATAGTTATCTTCTTGAAGCACATTAATTACAAATCGATCTCCAACTTGCATTAATGTTTCAATGGCTCGGTCTTTTGCTACTGCAACTGTTATTCCAGGAGGATCGAAGCTTGCTTGGCTGACCCAGCTTGCTACCATTGCCCCACTACGTTTGCTTACCCCTTTTCCTTGACTGGCGGTAACAATATAAAGTCCTCCACTAATTCGTCCTATCGCTTTAGCTATATCTCCATCTAATTTTTTAATTGTTGCAATATTCTTTTTTCGATTAAGTATTTGTCCAAGATCTGTTCCAGCTTCTTCGAAGCGTTGATATGTATTACTATCTGGCAATCCGCGAACTCTCAAAGGCGCGAATGCTTCTTTTTGCCCGAGATTTTGTAAATTAGTAGTAATTACATCGATTGGCTCATCATTACCACCATATGAATCATAAACGGCTACCCATTGCTTTTCTTTGAGTGAAGCAAATAGTGTTCCTATAGAACTTTGCAATTCTGCATCAGTGTTATTTGGCCATGTAGGAATAACAACTGCACTAGCCTCATTGATTAAAGCACTTAACTCTTGAGCATCTGATGATTGCAGATCAACAGATTGAACTTGTACTTCTGCTTTCCCTATGCCACGAGATACAGCCTGACTTAGTTGATCACAATATCCATATTGACTGATATAACATACGGCAACATAATTTTCTCCTTTGCTTCTTTGATGACTCCATTCATCATAACTATTAATCCATTGCTTGATATTATGCCTTAGTAATGGACCATGACCAACTGCAATAGTTGATATTTCAGGAAGTTTGTTGATTTTTTTTAAAGCTTGTATAACACTGCGAGAATTAGGCCCCATCAGGCAATCGTAATAAAAACGAAAATCAGGGGTTAACTTATCTGGGTCGTTATCGAACAATTCATCTGAGCAATAGTGCAGCCCAAAAGCATCACATGTATAAAGAATATTTGAACCATGGTCATATGAAAAGATAGTGTCAGGCCAGTGAAGATTAGGTGCACTTATAAATTCAAGTCGATGATGTATACCACTTAATTTATTGATTCCCAAATCAAGATCGTCACCACTTTTGATGGCTTTAGACTTAAAAGATTTATGAACTTGATCTTCTAAAAATTTAATAGCTACTTTCGATGCGATAATTTCAATTCCTGGATTCAACTCTAGAAGATCACTAATTAATCCTGAGTGATCAGGCTCAGTATGACTAACAATTAAAAAATCAATTAATTTAGGGTCACATTTTTCTTTAAGGAGTTTAAACCAATTTTCTTTGAATTTAATATGACTTGTATCAACAATCGCGGTTTTTTCACCTTGAATAAAGAAGCTATTATATGTAGTTCCATTCCTAAGTCCGAATTCAATATCAAAACGACTACGATCCCAATCTAGAGATCTAATAGTGCTTGTATCATCTGCAATTGTCTCGTATTGCAGCGTAAGTCTTTGCACTGAATTAATTGTTGTTGATGTGTTTGTGCCTTGGCTTGCCATAAGAACCCCCAATCCTTCTCGTTTAATTTGCCCCTAGAACGGACGAGAAGTTGAACTAGTAGTAAATACCTATCAGTTTATCTTATATCAATTACCCCCCCTTTTTTTAGTCTTGCTTCGGCTATGAGCTTATTTTTTAGTGAAATTCCTAGAAATTTTTACTTATTTCCTGTCATCGCCTCTAGCATTGCTTGTTGACCAAACGATTGGCCTTGCTCTTTTAAATGAGCTAAAAAATTAGAACGAGCCTTTGGAAAATTAGGATCTTCTGCTAGTGGAAGATCTCCAGCTGAAGAAAGTCCAGTATCATCTTCCATTGCTGTTGTGATTACAACAAGATCTGTATTTAATTCGCCTTTGTAACTCCACCAAAGTTTTGGGTTATTTATTGCTCGATGAGGTTGAATGGGTTTTGAAAGAAGGTGAATATCTTTTTTCTGTTTATCGTTGTGTATTTCCATTTCTGTTACTTCTTTACGACGTTGCTTGGCTAAGTCTGCTAATAATTTTGTGCGAGAACGGCCCCTTAATTGGAATAGAACAAAAGGATCTTCTCTAAACCTATCTCCCATTAAAAAATAGATTGCACTTATATGCTTGCAAGGGTTAGCTTTATCCGGACAATTACACTCACTGCGAACTTCTTGTAGCTTGAAAGGGAATAATCTTTTTCCACTTGCAGCAAAAGCTCTCTCAATATCACTTGGCATTATGCCTGCTAATAATTGTGCAGACCATCGAGCTTTTTTAGCTAAAGCTTCTAGTACATAAAGCCAATCTTCATCAGTTAGAACATCAAGCCATAGCTTTACTTTGTAGGGATCTTCTTCTGTACCTTGAACTCGAGCATGGACTCTACGCCCTTCGAAGCGAATAGAAGTTACATTTCCTTCTCTTGCATAACTCCAAGCTCTTTCAAGACGTTTCTTAAAACGATAGGAATTTATTAGTTCCATCCATTGTTCTACCCACCAAGGTTGTTGCCCAAGTCCTTCTTCACCTAAGGCTGTCGTAATTTCAGTATTTTTTGATTTTGAATATGTCATTAATTAAGCGTTAATTATTTTCTAGAGAAACTAATTTTTTTAATTCATTAATCCCAAGCTTGCTTAGCCAATTTTCTCCTGATCCAATCATATCTTCAGTTAATTTAGATTTTTTCCTAATCATTTGATCAATTTTTTCTTCAAGTGATCCGCTTGTTATAAATTTATGGACCATTACACGATTTGTTTGACCAATTCTATACGCTCGATCTGTAGCTTGATTTTCTACTGCAGGATTCCACCAACGATCAACATGAAAGACATGATTTGCTCGAGTAAGATTTAGGCCTACTCCTCCTGCTTTTAAAGAAAGTAAGAATATCTGTGGTCCCCTTGGATCCTGTTGAAAACGATCTATCATTGCTTGTCGCTGCGTTGTACTTGTTCCGCCATATAAAAAAGGAACGTCGCATTTCCATTTTTTTTCAAGATAGCATTTAAGAGAATGACCCCATTCAGCAAATTGTGTAAACAGTAGTGCCCTGTCACCTGCTTCTAGTACTTCTTCAAGAATCTCATCCAATCTTTGAACTTTAGCCGATCGAGTTGAAAAGTTTGTTTCGACATAACCTTCTTTAAGAGCAAGACCTGGATGATTACAAATTTGCTTTAGACGTGTTAGTAGCCCTAAAATTTTTCCATGACGTTCCCCTTGAGGTGCTGTCGCAATTGCGTCGAGAGTTTTTTCAATAGTTTTATGGTATAAAGTTTTTTGTTCATCAGTGAGGCCTACCCATTCTATTAACTCTATTTTTTCAGGTAGGTCTGTTATGACTGACTTATCTGTTTTTAGACGCCTCAACATAAATGGACTAATTCTTGCTTTTAGATCTTTGAATGAAGAGATATCTCCAAACTGTTCTATAGGCAGTTGATAACGTTGTCGGAAAAAATCTTTATCTCCCAGAACATTAGGGTTAAGAAAATTCATAAGAGCCCATAATTCACTAACTCTATTTTCTATAGGTGTTCCTGTGAGAGCGATTCGAAATCTATTACTTGATATTTTATTAACTATGGTTCTTGCAGCATTACTTTGTTTTGCCTGGGGATTCTTAATTGCTTGTGCTTCATCAATAACTACACCTTGCCAGTCGATTGACTCTAGAAGCTCTTGATCTCTTTGAATTACTCCGTAACTGGTTAGAACTAGATTGACTTTTTTTAGATTATTTTTTAATTCTTCAATTGTAGAAGATCTTTTTGCTCCATAATGTTCAACTACATTTAATTTTGGAGTAAAAGTATTAGCTTCCCTTTTCCAATTGATTAATACTGAGGTTGGAGCAATAAGTAAAACTGGTCTTTGAAGTTCATTTTCCGCTTTTAAGTGTTGTAAAAACGCCAGTAGTTGAATCGTTTTTCCAAGCCCCATATCATCTGCTAAACAAGCACCTTGATTAAAACGATGTAGAAATGCTAGCCAACCAAGACCTCGTTCTTGATAGGGTCTTAATTGACCCTTAAAACCTTCTGGTGCGGGTAATGCCTCTGGAGATTTTTGTTGGTGATATTGCTCTAGAACATTTTGCAATTTTGGACCTGCTTCAAATTTATGTACGGGGAGTTTATGAAATGTATTTCCTTTTGTGGCGGTAAGCCTTAAAGCATCGTCAAGGCTGATATTTGGCATTGAGGTGAAAAATTTCTCTGCGTTTTTAAGATCGTTAGGACGTAATTCAATCCATATTCCTTTGTATTGAATAAGAGGACTTTCTTTTTTTCCTAATTTTTCAAGTTCTTTTAATTTTAATTTTAATCCGCCAATCATTAGCTCCCAAGACCAATTTAAGGTTTCTCCTAATGTGAACCCTTGAGATTTTTCGGAAAGATCTGCTTTTATTGCTAGACCTAATCTACTGGCAAATCCACCAGATAGGCTTGATGGTAATTCGACTCCAATACCAATATCTCGCAATTGGGAAGCCGCTTTTCTAATTAATACAAATGCCTCAGCTGGCGTTATTTTCATGGATTCTGGAGCGGGATCCTCTAAACCTCTTCCTAATGCTTCGAAGACTGTAAGAGCTCTTCCTAATCCTTCCAACAGAATCTCTCCAGGTTGTTCTACTCGAATTTCCCCTAATTGAAGAGTCTCTTCTGCTCCAGTTGCCCATGCATTAGATGCGGGGACTTTTAAGGTGCGATCTGATTCCGCTTGAAGTCCGAAGCGTAATTCCCAAAGATTTTCTCCTTCTTTTGGTGTAAATAGCTCTAGACATGTTCTTGCTGCAGCAACATTGCCAGTAATTGCTTCTTTCCAATGATTGCTTGCTTTTGCAAGTCTTTCAGTATCTTCATTAGAGAGTTGAATTTGTCCTGATTCTGAGCCAAGTGCTTCTTGCCAGGCAGATAGTAAAGGATCGAGCTCTTTTGTGCATGGTTCATATTTTTTCCTTAGCTGTGCATCTATAAAATCTTGAAGTAGATTAGCCACTCGGAGACGTCCACTTCTTGGTCGACATGATGCGATAGGGTTAGCTTCTCGCATTGCTTCTGGACGCAATCTAGTTGTACGATTATCTCTTTTTCCAGTTGGTTCTCTCCATGGAAGAGCACAGGTTGCAATTAAAGGCAAACCACTCGCGAGATCTTCAAGTCTTTCCCTGTCTTTTTCACGATTAAGTATTGGAACCCAACGTGCCCTATGTGGGTAACCTTCTCCTTTACTTAGCTCTACTTGTGGTAGCCATTGTCCTCGAGCAATTAAACTCAAAGCCCATCGTTGTAGATGGCTCCACCAACGAAGCTCTTCTCCAAGGTTATTATGATTGCCTGACAAGGGGAGATTAGCCAACCATTCTGTGGCTGCTGCTGGCTCTATAGCTAGACCTTGGACTTGCCATGGCCACCACTCACAATTTTGTGGGATAGCTTCTCCAGCTTGTAATGGGAATCCTGTCCATTGGGTTTGATTATTGGCTGACTTTTTTAAAGTTTTACTAGGTAGTGTGAGGCATGCATTTGCATCAATAATATTTGTTGGTAGAAGATCTTTTTCTTTTAGCCATTTTCGAAGTTCTTCCGTTGACAACGTAAATGGGTGACATGCAGGGGTAATGTCTGGACCGCATGGAGAAGAGACACGCCAGGTATCTGCCCAAACAAGCATTGCAGGTCGACCAGAGCTTGTTGGCGTGCGAATAGCCGGGAGCCAGGTTGCATGCAGGAGACTCATGGCTTCAAGAAGACATCATGTCTTTTTCTTCTTAATGTTGCTTTTGATGTGGAGCAATAGCGAACCTAACCATAAAAGTTCTTTTCTTAATAATGACAGGTTATAGTTTGACTTGTCATCTATTTTATTCTGAAATTATTAATACACGTTAGCTAGATATTACTAAGTCAAAGTATAAGAAATTATTGTGGTTTGATTTGTAGGATGATAATTATTGTTTGCGGTCTTATGGCTGAGATCCATTGCTTCTATATTCTATTTACTAATGGCTTCTAAACAATTGTTGAGCTTGGATAAGTCAAGATCTTGGAGTGGGGATCAAATTCGAAGTGCATTTTTGAATTTTTTTGAGGAACGTGACCATAAAATTATTCCTAGCGCTTCTTTGATTCCAGAAGACCCAACAGTACTACTAACCATTGCTGGGATGCTGCCATTTAAGCCAATTTTTCTTGGCAAAGAGAAGCCTCCAGCAGTCCGAGTAACTAGTAGTCAAAAATGTATTAGAACTAATGATATTGAGAATGTAGGAAGGACAGCAAGGCATCACACATTTTTTGAGATGCTTGGTAATTTCTCATTTGGAGATTATTTTAAGAAGGAAGCAATTAAGTGGTCATGGGAGTTAATTACTGAAGTATTTGAATTAGATCCTGCACATCTTGTGATTAGCGTGTTTAGAGAAGATGATGAAGCAGCGGAAATTTGGCGCAATTTCATTGGAGTAAGTGCTCAAAGAATTATTCGTATGGATGAAGAGGATAATTTTTGGTCTTCAGGACCTACAGGACCATGTGGACCATGCTCAGAAATTTATTTTGACTTCAAACCTGAATTGGGAGATGTTGATATTGATCTTGAAGATGAAAATAGATTTATTGAAGTATATAATCTTGTTTTCATGCAATATAACCGGGATTCTCAAGGAACCCTTATACCTTTAGCGAATTGCAATATAGATACTGGTATGGGCTTAGAAAGAATGGCTCAGATATTGCAAGGTGTTCCTAATAATTATGAAACAGATCTTGTTTATCCACTTATTGAGAAAACAGCTTCATTTATAAATATTAACTATAAAAATGTAGGGGATAAAGAAAGAACATCGTTAAAAATTATTGCTGATCATTGTCGTGCTGTTACCCAACTCATTTCCGATGGTGTTATTGCAAGTAATTTGGGTAGAGGTTATATCTTGAGACGTTTGATTCGACGCATGATTCGACATGGCAGGTTGCTTGGAATTAAAGAATTATTTTTATCTAAGTTAGCTGATACATCAATTGATTTAATGAAGCAGGCATATCCTAAATTAATTGAAAGCCGTGAGTTAATAATGAGAGAGCTGAAGACAGAGGAGCTTCGCTTTTTAGAAACACTTGATCGTGGAGAAAATTTATTGGAGCAAATTATTGCTAAAGGCAAAAATGAAATTACAGGTGCTCAAGCTTTTGAGTTGTATGACACATACGGGTTTCCTTTCGAACTCACTCAGGAAATTGCTGAAGAAAATAACTTATCAGTTGATATAAAAGGTTTTGAAGATGAAATGCAACGTCAACGTCAAAGAGCTAAAGATGCTGCTATAACTATTGATTTGACATTACAAGGAGCAATAGAAAAAATTACTTCTAATTTTGCACCAACGGCTTTTGAGGGGCATAACAAACATGAATGTTTAAGTACTGTATTGGCAATTTTAGTTGATGGAAAATTAGCTCAAAGAGCTTCATGTGGCCAGAAAGTAGAAGTTTTTTTAGATAAAACACCTTTTTATGGAGAATCAGGTGGTCAAGTAGGAGACCAGGGAGAATTGACTGGTAATGGACTTTTAGTATTAATTCATGCTGTTACTAAAGATAAAAATGTATTTGTTCATTCGGGTGTTATTGAACAGGGGGAACTAAAAGTTAAAGATATTCTAACAGCAAGAATCGATGAATATTCTCGTCGCTGTGCGATGTCAAATCATACGGCAACCCACTTGTTGCAGTCAGCCCTTAAGATCGTAGTTGATTCTAGTGTTGGTCAGAGAGGGTCTTTAGTTGCTTTTGATCGATTGAGATTTGATTTTAATTCTGCTACTCCTACTAGTCTTTCTCAATTAAATGAAATTGAGAGGTTTGTAAACCAATGGATCTCGGAAAGCCATGCAATATTTGTAAAAACAATGCCTATTGATAAGGCCTTAGAAGCAGGAGCATTAGCTATGTTTGGAGAAAAATATGGAGATATAGTTAGGGTTGTTGATGTTCCAGGTGTTTCCATGGAACTTTGTGGTGGAACTCATGTTGCAAATACTTCTGAGTTGGGGGTTTTTAAAATTATTAATGAAACGGGTATTGCTTCGGGTATTAGACGTATAGAAGCAGTTGCAGGTCCAGCTTTATTTAATTACTTAAATGAAAGAGACATCGTTGTGAAACAATTAAGTGATTTATTGAAAATTAAGCCTCCTGAAATAGTGTCTAGAGTAATAACTTTGCAACATGAATTAAAAGATGCATTGAGGCAAATTACTTCTATCAGAAAAGAATTGGCAATGACTAAGGTATTGACTCTTATGGACAAAGTACAATCTATTAGAAATAGTCAATATATCGTCGAGCGTCTAGATGGTATTGATTCTACATCTTTGCAAAGTGCTGCTCTTAACATGGTTGATAAGTTAGGTGATCGATCAGCTGTAATTTTAGGTGGTATCCCAAATACTAACGTCCAAGATAAATTAATTCTTATCGCAGCCTTCGGTTCAAATGTAGTTTCTGATGGATTAAATGCAGGTAAATTTATTGGACTGATAGCAAATCATTGTGGAGGAGGAGGAGGAGGACGGCCTAATTTCGCTCAGGCTGGGGGAAAAGATGCTAGTGCTTTAAATTCTGCACTTCAGTTGGCAACCGAAAAGTTGGTTAGATCCTTGAAATAACTATTTATTCTTGAAAATAAGTACTTTGTCGTAGACTAATTTCAATATGTTCCATTAAACGTTGAGCATCTTTGATTTGTAAAGACCCTTTTTGGATAGCTAATTCACTAGCCAATCGAAGTCTTTCTAGAAGAGAATCAGGATTATGTTCCATGGCTCGGAGAACATCTGCTTTAGTATTTCCTCGTACCACATGCTCTACGGTGTAGTTACCTTTTTCAGTTAGACGAATATGTGCTGCATTAGTCGTTCCAAAAAGATTATGTAAATTACCCATTACTTCTTGATAAGCTCCACTTAAAAATATTGCAATTAAATAATCTTCATTAGGTTTTAAATCATGCAGCTCTAATAGGGGTTTAATTGCACCATTGGCGATAAATTTAGAGAGTTGTCCATCTGAATCACAAGTTAAATCTGCAAAATGACCCAGCTCGTTAGGTCTTTCATTGAGTCTATGTATGGGCATAATCGGAAAGAGTTGTTCTATGGCCCATGTATCTGGTGCGGATCGAAATATGGAGAGATTTGCATAGTATGTACTAGCAAGTTTTGTTTTTAATTGTCTCAGTTCTTCTGGAATTAGCTGCTCATCTGTATTTGGTATTCTTGAAACCAAAGCTTTAGCACATGCCCATGTAATTTGTTCTGCAATTCCTCTTTCAATTAAACTGATATAACCTAATCGGAATGCAAGTAGTGCATCATCTTTAAATTTAAGAGCATCATTCCATGATTCTTGAAGCTTTGCTGCGTCTATGTTTGAATTTTGTGGCAGAGTATTTATAGCTTTTAATGTTTCCCGAAGGTTTTTAATTGTTAGAGATTCTTCTTTGGTAGTCGAGGGTATTTGGGAGGAAACGGAACTTTTAGTAAGAACATTGAAAACTAATATAGAAAAATGACTAGCAATAGCTCTTCCACTTTCGCTAATTAAGGTTGGCATATCTATTTCCTTTGATTCACAGCATTCTTGAATAGTTGCAACAACATCATTGGCGTAATTTTGTAGAGAATAATTTGTTGATGCTGTTGTTGCTGTTCGACTTCCATCATAGTCAACTCCTAATCCTCCACCAACATCTAGGAAACCCATAGGAGCGCCAATATGTTTTAATTCGATATAAATTTGCCCTGCTTCTTGTAAGGCATCTTTTAGTATTGCAATATCATTTACTTGACTCCCGATATGAAAATGTAAAAGCTTGAGTTCTTGTAATAGATTTGCCTTACGTAATTCGTCAACTGTTTTTAGTATTTCTGGTACAGATAATCCAAATTTAGACTTATCACCTGCTGAATTTCCCCAGCGCCCATTATTGTGAGTTGATAATTTCGCTCTGAGTCCAATTAACGGAGCTGCTCCTAATTTATTGCTGGCTGAAATAATTCGCGAGACCTCATCAGCTTGTTCGATGACTAGTATGGGCTGTCTTCCCAATTGTCTAGCTAGAATAGTTGTTTCTATATATCGTTTATCTTTATATCCATTACATATTAGTAGTGCTTGAGAACTTTCTACTAGAGATAAGGCTATTAATAATTCGGCTTTGCTCCCAGCTTCTAGGCCAAAATGCCACTTACGCCCACATGTCATTAATTCTTCAACAACATGTCGTTGTTGATTGCATTTCACCGGATATACGCCTTGATAATTACCTTTGTAGTTGTATTTGCATATAGCTTTTTCAAATGCTTCATGTAGTCTTTTTAGCCTGTCTTCAAGAATATCGTCGAATCGTATTAATAAAGGTAATTTTAGATTTCGTCCTTCTAGTTCCTTTGCTAGTGCTAGCAGATCGAGACTCTTACCATTTTTTCCTTTTGGATAAACACTTATATTACCTTCGTTATTTATTGAAAAATATTCCTCACCCCAACGGTTGAGTCCATATAAGGATGTACTGTTGTCTACAGTCCATTCATCTTCATTTTTACTTAGATCTTTTTTGTTCAAGATTTAATAAAGCGTGTTGTTAGCAATGAAATTGTTAGAGATTTTTTTAAATCATTCAAGAAATCTCATGAAAGTTGTATTCATGCCATAGTTTTACTTGCCAATTAGGTAGTCTGCAGATAACGATTACCTCATTCTGGTTTTTTATTGTCATGGCTGTTGAAAGAACTTTTGTTGCGATTAAACCTGATGGCGTGCAAAGGGGTCTGATAGGAGAAATCTTGGGCCGATTTGAGCAGAAAGGATTTAAGTTAGTTGCACTTAAACAATTAACACCTAGCAAGGAATTAGCTGAAAATCATTATGGTGTACATAAAGAAAGACCTTTTTTTTCGGGTTTGGTTGATTTCATAACTAGTGGACCTGTAGTAGCAATGGTATGGGAAGGAGATGGTGTTATAGCAAGTGCACGAAAATTAATAGGTGCAACAAAACCCTTAGATGCAGAGCCAGGAACAATCAGAGGGGATTTAGCTGTCAATATTGGTCGCAATGTAATTCATGGTTCTGATGGCCATGAGACTGCTGACTTTGAGATAAGTCTTTGGTTTAAAAATAATGAACTCAATGATTGGAATCCTTCAGATTCATCTTGGCGTGTTGAGTAGTAATTGTTTGAAAAAAAATTTATCTATTTTGAAATCTGTTCCATGTAAATGCTTTTAGTAGTGCATCTTCTTCTTGTAGCAGAACTTCATTGTTAATACATTTTTTTAGTAATTTAGAAGTAATAGCTGCTAGAAGAACACCATTTCTATAATGACCAGTTGCTAGCCATAGTCCATGTAAAGAAGATTTTCCTAATATTGGCAACTTGTCTGGAGTACATGGTCTAAACCCCCACCATCGCTCCATATATGGCCAATTATTGGCTTGAGGGAGCAATGAATGAATTCCATTTTGTAGTTGAGATTGTCCTAAAGGAGTTAACCCTTGATTAAATTTGGCATTTTCTTCACTAGTCGCACCAACAATAATTAGTCCATCCTCTCTAGGTACTAAATAAGTTCCAGGGCCAAAAATTACTCTTTTCAGAGCATTTTTAGGCCCTTGAATTGAAAGCATTTGTCCTTTAACGGGGAATATTGGAAGTTCTTTCATGAGCTCTTTGCTCCATGCACCGCTGCATAAAACACCTTCTTTACCTTGCATTGTTTTGATGGCTCCTTCTGCTGTTCGAATACGGACTCCTCCAAAGTCTTCTTTATGTTTGATTATTTCTAGAACTTCTGTCCCTTCTTGAAAATGAACACCTAATTCAAAACATGCTTTTTCAAGAGCTCTCATTAATAGACGGCGATTATCTATTTGACCGTCTTGACAAAAAAGTAAACCACTTTCCCATTGAGAAGATATGCCAGGAATTTCTTTGTTTAGTTCAATTTTGTTGAGGGGTTCTCCAAATTTTGCGGTTGGGTAATTATCTCGTTCGAATAAATTGCGGAAAGGAACAATGATGCCGCAATTTCTTAACCCACAAGTTATGCCACTATTGACTTCAATACTGTTAATCCATTCTGATTGACATTCGAGGCTTAGCTTTCCAAGCTTAAGAATTGGTCCGCTTAGTCCTTCTCCATGAGGCGCGAGCATTCCAGCTGCTACAAATCCAGCTGCTTCGCTTCTTTGACGACTAAGGATCTCTACTTTGCGACCTGTGCGTGCTAATTCATGAGCAATCGCAAGGCCCATGAGGCCTCCACCAATAACTAAAAATGGGTCTCTTTGAGAAACAGCCATTGTTTTCGTTCTTGAAGCGATGACTTTTAGTGTTTTAGTACACCTTATCTACCCTGTGTGGCTATTTATTTCATAAACTTGATGCATCTAATTCGAAATTCATGTCTCAGTCTAATTCTGCTTGGGAAGCTGTAATTGGTTTGGAGACCCATGTTCAACTAGGAACTGAAAGCAAAATATTTACTTCAGCTTCTACAAGTTTTGGGGATGATCCAAATACACATATAGATCCAGTAGTTTGCGGATTACCTGGAACATTGCCTGTATTAAATGAAAAAGTATTGGAATATGCAGTTAAAGCTGCTTTGGCTTTAAATTTAAGAATTGCCAAGCACAGCAAATTTGATAGGAAACAATATTTTTACCCAGATTTGCCAAAGAATTATCAGATTTCTCAATTTGATGAACCAATTGCTGAGGAGGGTTGGATAGAAGTAGAAGTGGCTGAAAAAGGTAAAGAAACTTATATCAAAAAGGTAGGTATAGAGCGTCTTCATATGGAGGAAGATGCAGGCAAATTGGTGCATGGAGGTAGTGATCGCTTGGCGGGATCATCACATTCCCTGGTTGATTACAATCGAGCTGGTGTTGCTTTGGCAGAGATTGTTAGTAAGCCTGATTTAAGAACTGGGAGGGAGGCTGCAGAATATGCTTCAGAAATTAGAAGAATTGTTAGATATTTAGGAGTTTCAGATGGCAATATGCAAGAAGGCTCTTTGCGATGTGATGTCAATATTTCTGTAAGACTTGGTCCGGATGCTCCTTTTGGAACAAAGGTAGAAATAAAAAATATGAATTCATTTTCTGCAATTCAAAGGGCTTGTGAATATGAAATAGAAAGGCAAATAAAAGCTTATGAAACTGGTGAACCTGTTGTTCAAGAAACTCGTCTTTGGGATGAGAGTAGGCAATTGACTAAGAGCATGAGATCTAAAGAAGGTAGTAGTGATTATCGTTATTTTCCTGACCCTGATTTAGGCCCTGTGGAAGTTAGTTCAGATTTGCTTGAAACGTGGGTCTCTGAGTTGCCAGAGTTGCCTTCACAAAAACGCAAGCGTTATGCAGAAGTTTTTGAGCTTTCTATTTATGACGCTCGTGTCTTAACAGATGAATCGAAGATGGCTTCTTATTTTGAAGATGTAGTTCAGGCAGGTGCTGATCCAAAAGTTGCTTGTAATTGGATTACAGGAGATATAGCTGCTTATTTAAAAGCCAATAAAAAAAATTTTGATGAGATCTCATGCCAACCTCAACAATTAGCTGAAATGGTTAAGTTGATTATTAATGGAAAAATTAGCGGGAAAATAGCAAAAGAAATATTACCTGAATTACTTTCAAAAGGAGGTTCGCCTAATGAAATAGTTGAGGAACGTGGATTAGGGATGATTAGTGATCCTGAAGCTATTTCAAAAATTGTTGATGGTTTATTGGAAGCTTATCCAAATGAAGTAGAAGCTTTTCGAGGTGGCAAGAAAAAACTCCAGGGTTTTTTTGTTGGACAATTAATGAAAAAAACTGGCGGAAAGGCTGACCCAAAATTAGTTAATAGAATTCTTAGTGAAAAGCTTCAGAATTGATTTACTAGATTATTGACTTGATTTATCCAAGTTTCTTCTTGACCAGAGTTATCAATTACTATATCCGCTAGTTTTATTTTTTTACCTAATTCCAATTGCGTTTTTATACGCTTAATTGATTCTTCTTTACTTAATTCATCTCTTTTCATAAGTCTTTTTAACTGCTGTTTAAATGAGCAATTTACTACCCAAATTTCGCTGCAAAGATCAGTTAGATTTGTTTCAAAAAGAAGAGGAATAATTAAAATTATTGCTGATGAATTTTGATTATTCTCTAATTCTTTTAATAGTCTTTGATGTATAACCGGGTGTGTAATACTTTCAAGCCAAGCCCGTTCTTTTTTGTCTGAGAATATTATATTTCCCAATTTTTTACGATCGATTTCTCTTTGATTATTCTCATTTAATTTCCATATATTATTTCCATATCTTTTTATTATTTTATTTGAATTTTCTGTTTCAGGTCTAAGTTCCTCGTGTGAATATTCATCTGCGTCAAGTATAGGAATTTGTTTTAAATCTTTTAAAAAATTTCCAATAGTACTTTTACCGCTAGCAATTCCTCCTGTTATTCCTATGCGCCTTTGTGAGCCATTCCACTTAGGCAAATTGTTTCTCCCTTGAAACTTGTCCGTCATGGATCAGGATAAGGATGATAACAGTTTTTCATTGAAGGCTTTGACTCCTTCCTTATCATCATTATGGTCTCCTATGTCTGGTGGCATAACAAGCCCACTAGGATTTGAGGCTTCCGGAATACAAGCAGGTTTAAAGGCTTCCGGGAAACCAGATCTTGCATTGTTATTAGCTCCTGAGGGATCTATTTGCGCAGGGACTTTCACACAATCTTCTTTCAGAGCAGCATGTATTGATCTTTCTCAAAAACGACTTAAAGATAATTGTGGAAAAGCAAGAGCAGTTTTAATTAACTCTGGACAAGCAAATGCTTGCACTGGAGAAAGGGGTTTAATAGATAGCTTGCGAGCCACTGAAGCCATTGCGAGTCGACTTGGATTAAAGGAAGAAGAAGTATTGATTTGCTCTACGGGCATTATTGGTGAACCAATACCAATGAATATTTTGCTGAAAAATATAGATCCTCTTGTGCATGAACTAAGTGAATTTGGTGGAGATAAAGCAGCAATTGCGATCTTGACAACTGATTTAATCGAAAAAGAAATTGCTTTTGAAGCTTTCTTAGGTGAACGAAGAGTTCGTATTGGAGGTATGGCAAAAGGATCAGGAATGATTCATCCAAATATGGCAACTATGCTTGGATATTTAACTTGTGATGCAGGTGTATCTGAAGAAATCTGGAATTTAATGATTCAAAAAGTAGCTCGGAAATCTTTTAATGCAATTAGTGTTGATGGAGATACCAGTACAAATGATTCTTTTTTAGCCTTTTGTGCAGGTGATCTTTTAGATACTGATTATTTACAAATATTAGAAATAGGCTTATTGAAAACAGCGCAATATTTAGCAAAGTCAATAGCCAGAGATGGAGAGGGAGCAAATTGTCTGATAGAAATTAAAGTTGAAGGTGCAGAAGATTCTAGCTCTGCTATTCAAATTGCAAGAACAATTTGTAGTTCTTCTTTGGTTAAAACTGCTATTCATGGTAAAGATCCAAATTGGGGACGAATTATTGCTGCATTAGGAAGGTCAGGTATATTTTTTAATATTCAAGATATTTATTTATGGATTGGACCTTATTTATTAATTCAACAAGGTCAGCCTATTGATTTTGATAGAGAGAAAGTTTCTAAGTATATCGACCAGAGATTTAATGGCGCTTACTTAACAGATGATATTGTCAATATTCGATTAATTGTTGGTCAAGCTCAGGGCGAAGGAACAGCATGGGGATGTGATTTATCTGCTGACTATATAAGGATCAATGCCGATTACACTACTTAGCTCATAAACCTATTGATAACAAGGGATTATAAGTATTGTTCTTTTCTAGTCACACTTTGGTGGATTACGACATGGTGAGTAATGGGTTTTAAGGAGCTGGTCACAGTTTTGTCTCACTAGTTTTGTCCCTCAAAACCCTTTCTATTAATAAAATATTGAGATACGTTTTTATCAATGCGGATAACTGGACCTGGTTGAGATCTGTTGAATTGCCATTGATTAGAGCGATTATTAATTTAAATAAAAAATTGAGGCTTATATGATTGAGTTTCATGGCAGTTTTTAGAAAATCAAACATCAAAAAATAGCAACCGCTTGCATGAGATCTATTGATATGCAAAAGTTTTTGCTGGCCAGACTTGAACTACTAGCTAATACAGAACTTAATAACAAGCCATTTATTAGAATTTATTTTGCCGATTAATTTTTTTAAATGAGTGACAAATGATCTGTTTAGGAGTAGAAAAGAAGTACGACACTCCTCACACAAATGTCGTTTTAGGCGCTACTCGATGAGGGCGCCTTTTTCATGAACTTGCAAAATATCTGTTTTTGGGTAATAATACCCATCGTGAGGAGCTGAGGTCCTCCGAGATGTGGCAACAAGGAAACACTCTCATGTGATCTCACAAAAAACCCGTTTTAAGCGGGTTTTTTTTGTGTTTAATTGCTTTTTCCTATTCTTTACAAACGAATTGAAAATTTTTTTACTATCGTTTAAGAGATGCTCAATGATTTAAATGACTAAAGACAGCAAAAATAACTCTAAAAAATGTGCCAAAAATAAAAAAGTAATGATTGGTTATGGTGTTATTCAGTTAGCTTCTAGATTAGTTTCTGCGCTTGCGCTTTCCGCAATAGCTTTAGGTTTTTGTTCACTTAATGAGGAAGCACGACTTTTCAATGAATGTGTAGAAGAACTTATAGATAGTGGAAGCAGTGCATCTTCCGCTGTTCGCTTCTGTAATGGAGGAAATTAAAATATTAATTACAGATCTTTTGGTCAAAACTATTCATTTATAACAATTATAGGATAATTTGAACCTTTTTACTTAACAGAATTAGATTTTTTAAATAACATGTATTGATTTTTACAATAAATTTCTAATTTTTAGATTTTAATATAATTAAAGCTTAATTATTCATGATTGAATTTAGTTATAAAAATACAACCACATCAATGGTCGTTGTTAAGTGTATCGGGGGTAACAATTTCTTTTTAGAAAGAGTTGTTTTTCCTTGTGAAATTTTTACAGTCATGGCTCCAGAGCATGCTCAAATTGAGATTTGGGGCATTCACTCATTTGGAGCACAACTAGAAAAAAGAATGAGAGTATCATCTTCGAATAATCGAATAGCTGCATAAATAGCCTTGGTTTATATATAAACAACTATTTATATATATTATTTACTTCAAGATTAATCGAATTATTATTCATTGAACCAGATTCCAATTCAAAAAGATGGAGTATTTAGTTTATTATTAATGAAGATATATTATTAGGCGTGTTTTCTAAAGATTTAGCTTGAATCGTTCTAATCAATTTTTCTTATAAATTTTTTATATATTTTCTATATTTGAAATTATTTAGCCCTTGCCAATTTTCTATTAGGGCTTGCTTTTTATCCTTTATGCGGAAAAATTGATTTACGTTCTATAAAAAATTCCTGACTTTTGTTGGGAATCAAGAAAAATGTTTTTCAAAACCGTAAGAATATTCTTTTCTAGTTCGATTCTCTTGGTATTTATACCTAATTTAGTTCTTGCGGAAAATATATCTTATAAATACAATCTTTCTACTCCTATTTTACCTGAAACTATTTTAGAAAAACTAAGAACTCTCAATCATGAACTGGGTAAACTAGATAAGACTCTCAATCAAAAATTAAATGAGCACTCTTAATAACTACTAAAACTTCTGTTTAGACGGATTTTTTTTCATCTGTATTAACCATTTCTTCAAAACTTCTTGACTTTTGAATTAGCTCTTGATAATTACCTGAGGCTTTTATTTCACCATTTTGAAATTCATATATGCAATCACATCTTTTGATTGTAGATATGCGATGAGCAATAATTACCATGGTGCATCTTCTACCAATTAGTTCAATAGCATCCATAATATCTGCTTCAGTTCTTGTATCTAAAGCACTTGTAGCTTCATCTAGAACTAAAAAACTAGAATTTTTGTAGAAAGCTCTAGCGAGTGCAATTCTTTGTCGTTGACCTCCAGATAATCTGATTCCATTATCGCCAACTGAAGAATATATACCATTTGGCAAATTAGATACTACGTCATCTATTTGAGCCGCTTTTAATGAATCCCAGACTCTTTCAATATCTATATTTTCTTTTTCTAAGCCAAAAGCAACATTTTCAATGACATTACTACTTAATAGATTGATTGATTGAGGAACATAAGAACAACATGCTTGCCAGGCTTGAACTTCTGATTCACTAACCTCTACGCCATCTACTTCTAAAAAACCTGATGTAGGGTTTAGTAAACAAAGTAATTGATTGGCTGTTGTAGTCTTACCACTTCCGGTTTTCCCCACAAAAGCAATTCTAGATCCAATAGGAATAGTGACATTGATATTTTTTAGTACATATTTTTCATTATTAGGATATTTATATTTTATGTTATTTAAACTTATATTCTTTCTTGGTTCCAACCTTTTTGTTAATGGTAGATTCTTATTTCTAAGATTTAATCGATGATTAGGTAATTCAACTAATTTTAGAGTTTCTTCGAGGTCAGGAAGACCAGCGCGTAAAGCTGTTAAACCTTTAAACAGATCTTGAAGGGGAGGAGTTAATTTTAAAGATGCAACAGCAATAGTTGCAACAAATGGAACTAATTCCAATAAATTGGAAGGTTGCTTATTAGTTATTAATGGAAATAGACCTATTGAAAAAATCAAAGTAATACCAAAAGGTTCAATTAATGCTCTAGGAAATTCAGGTAATGTTTCCGCTTTCCATAAGAATGGAAAAGCATTCTCCCCTGCTTTAGCATATTTAGTTTCAAAATAAAGTTCTGAATTTGTAAGATGCACGTCGATAATATTTTTAATAGATTCTGTTAGCACATTATTTGTTTCTGTCTCTAAAATTATTCTTTTTTTACTAGCAAACCTTATATATGGAGTAACAATTAATGAAATTAAAGTATAACAAACAAGTAAGCTAGTTATAAGACCTAAAGCAATAGGTTTGCCAACTATTAGTATGGCTATACAAATCAGGAAAACTATACATACTCCACTGCATATTTGTAATATAGGAAAAACAACTTTTTCAGAAGATCTTGATATATTCAATAGAATTTTTGAAGATAGATCATTATTTTTTTTACCTAAGAAAAATTCATATTTTTGATTCATCATTTTCCTTTGAGCAAGTTCTGAAAGATCTAACCAAACAGAAGCTTTTAATTTTTCTTGACATGCCCTTAAAAATAATCTTAGAAAAGATGCCAGCCAATTCATGCTGATATATAAAATAACTAGCCATAAAACTTTTGTTATTGGGTCCTCTGGTATTAATTGATTAAAAGGTAATGATGGTTTATTAGGTTGGCCTACAACAATAGTAAACAGTCTAGATATCATTGCTATTACAAAAAGGTCTGCTAAGCCTGTAATGGCCGCGAGTGGTATTAGCAAGATTACGGACCTTTTTCTTCTTTTTGGTAGTGTCTTTAGTAGACGAACCAGAAGATCAAAGGTTTTACTGCTTCTTATCATGTACTGAAATTACACACTCTTTGGATTTGCTTAAGTTCAACCAGGCCAGTTTTATGTTTGTTTTAGCTAAACAAAATTTGTAAAAATTATCTTTTATTTTTTAAAGATTGTTTTTAATTTTATATCTTGCATTTCTTTAATTTCGCTTTATTTCTTTAATTAAGGAGGGGCCTTCCAGCCCCTAAGGATCAATTGGTTGATAAGGCTGATCTCACCCCATCTCCTATAAAGGGTCAGGCAGCAACAAGTGCTTTCTGACGGGAGAAACTAACTATGTTGTTAGCGTTTATGTGTTTGCTCTAACCGAGCAGGCTTCAGTCACCCTCCTTATGCCCCGTCGAAACCATTGCAGCCCCATAATATTAGTGGAGCTGAGCGGAATCGAACCGCTGTCCGAAACACTGGTGTGGATCACCTAGTCCATTGAGAATAGACATTCTTATTCTTGCAGGGTTTTGATTTGTCAAGCAATAGGTTGATAGGAAATTTTTAGGCTACTTTTGATTTGATATGAAATCAGAGTTCGAATTAATTGCGGTTTTGCCTCAAGGACTGGAAGATGAGGGGGCGAAAGAATTATTAGAACTTGGTGCTTATTCAATAAGAAAATTTAATAGAAGTGTTTCTTTTCTAGCTAATTTAGATTGTTTTTATAGAGTTCACCTCCAGGCAAGATTGCCCTTTCGTTTTTTAAGGCATCTGGCAGAATTTGAATGCAATGGCCCAAAATCTTTATATTTAGGAGTTAAAAAAGCTGTTGATTGGGATATTTGGCTTCCTCCTGAGAAAAGTTTTCGAGTAAATACTTCTGGACGTACTTTTGGTTTGACTCATACTCATTTTTCTTCTTTGCAAGTCAAAAATGCAATTATCGACTTACAAAGAGAAAAGTTTGGTAAACGATCAGATATAAATTTGATAGAACCACATGTTGCTCTTCATTTGCACTTAGGAGGAGGGAGGGCTTATTTGAGCCTTGAAACTTATAGCGAGAGTTTGCATAAGAGAGGTTATCGACCAGCCATGGGAATTGCTCCTTTAAAAGAAAATCTTGCAGCAGGTCTAATTCGTTTATCTAATTGGCCAGATTGTTTGCCAATAGCTGATCCATTATGTGGAGCGGGAACTTTATTGATAGAAGCAGCAAGTATTGCAATAGGACTTTCTCCTGGTCTTAATCGATCTTTTCTTTTTGAGAATTGGCACGACTTTGATGGAAATCTTTTTTTAAAAGAAAAAGATTTAGCCAAAAAAAATCAGAAATTTACCAAAAAATTACCAACAATTATTGGATGTGAACAAAATCTAGAAATTGCTAATCAAGCAAAAGAAAATATTAGATTAGCAGGACTGGAAGGAATTATAGAAATTAAAAATAGTAATTTTTTAGATTTTCAATTGCCAATTAAACAAGGTTTTTTAGTTTGTAATCCTCCTTATGGTAAACGTTTAGGAAATGAAGAAGATTTAAAAAATTTATATCAAAAATTAGGAGATTTCTGCAAAGCTAATGCATCAGGATGGCAGTTTTGGATACTTAATGGAAATCCAAATCTTAGTAGATTTTTGAGAATGAAAGCAGCTAAAAAAATTCCTGTAAATAATGGTGGAATTGATTGTAGATGGCTTCAATACTTAATTAATTAGATTTACCTAATACAGCTTTAGTTGTTTTAGAAAGACCTTCTAGAGTCTCTGGTAAATAAGGTCCTTTAGAAAGATGACCGCCTATCCTCAAACTTAATCCAGCTATTAAGATATTAATAAATGAAATAAATAATAGATTCCATGTAATATTCCAAGCTAATTGTTCATGAATCCATAAACCTAATAATAATTCCATTGCTAATAAAGCAAATAGCATTAATACTCCTCCAATTGCCAGAAAAACAATCCCACTAATTAGCCGTCGTTTTTCTCGATCCATCTCTTGTAACGCAATGCGTACATGCAAATCCATTACTGAACTTGCTAAAGCTGTAACTCGAGCGGCTGCTCCTAAACCGCGAGATTTGTTTGATTCATTCATTAAGCTTTTCTTCCTCCTGAAATAATTATTCCAAGTAAAACCCCAATCCCTGCAGCTATTCCAATTGCAAGGATTGGTCTTTCTCTTACAGGTTTTTCAATCCGAGGCCTTAGCGTGCTGTTCAATTCGTCTAATAATCCTTCAAGTTGTTTTTCTAATGGTTCAAGGCTGTCAGCAATATCTTTTGTTTTATCACTAGCTGAATTAAAAAGATCTTCTAGTTGCTCTTTGACGCCATAACTCGTTTTTCCGGAATGTAAAGATATAACCCTTACTAATTCATCAAGACTGCCCCTAGTTGCTTCAAGTGTTTGTCTAGCCATGTCTGGCCATTGTTCTTGAATATGAGGCAGTAAGCTCTCAAATTTTTCGTTGAACCATTGATCTGATAAAACTTCTTTTGAGGTAGGAGAATTATCAAGTTGTGGTTCTCCAGATGCGGAATTCACCGATTCTATAAAACCATAGATTTAAATAAATCTTAGGTAATGCTTGGCGTTATAGAAACCCTTTTCCCTTTCATTTCCTCAAATCAAAGCACGTGGATGCCTGAAAAAGGCTTTTTTGAATGATTTATAAAAATTTTAAGTCGTCTTTGCTTACATTTATTGCTATCCGAATGGTTCTAGTGCTAATAAACCTTGTATCAATTATTTAGATCTTGAGATTATGGACGTTGGATCGTCAGCAATGTTTTTTGCGTCCAATTCGCTTCCCACTAGCTTTGGAATGATTGCAGCGGCAATTGCAGGCGCTGGAAGCTTATTGTTGATTGCTTTGCGTTTTGTGCCGCAACAAGAAAATTAAAAATCCTTTGCTTTCAACAAAAATAAGCCTTGATTAGGACTTATTAATTGTTTTGTTTGCAGGAATTCATTTGTGGGCTTTTTATTAATTAGCTCATAATTTTTCTTATTTATTTTTAATAAAAGCCTTTCACTTTCAAAAATATTAATTAAATATTTTAATATCTTTTTCTTTTCTGGGTCTTTAATAAAATATTAATTTTCATGATACTGCAATAGAACTGCTAATATTAAATTATTATTTTTTAAACATATTAAATATTTTCTAGTAAAAAATTTTCATTTATAATTATGAATCAAAAAAAAAGATGGGTATTATTGAAACATGTAAATTCCCCAGATGATATTAATTGCATACACTTTGATTTATTATTGGAAGATGCAGAAGGATGTAGAACTTGGAGGTTAAATAAAATTCCTGATATTGACGGTAGTTATGTTAAAGCCATAAGAGCTCCTATTCACAAGCTTGCTTGGTTACAAAAAACCGAATCTGCTGTTTCAGGCGGAAGAGGATGGGCTAGCAGAGTAGAAGGAGGAATTTTTACTGGAAATTTACCAATTTCTCTTGACGGGACTGTACAGGTAATGATCTTTAGCCATGCATTGTCGGGAAGGCTGGAGATTAAAGACGGACTTTGCAGAATTTCTTCTCAATAATTAATTTGAACTATTGATAATTACCCTTGAGCTTCTCGTGGTTTTCGCTATTCTTTGCAAGATTTAGGGTTTCGGCCTGTTGGTTTACATCAATCAGGTTGAATTAACGAATTTCAAGTCCTTTGGTGGGACTATGACAATCCCCCTGGATCAGGATTTCACTGTAGTAACAGGCCCAAACGGTTCTGGTAAAAGTAATATTCTTGATGGGATTTTGTTTTGCCTTGGTTTAACTACTAGTAGAGGTATGCGAGCAGATCGTTTGCCTGATTTAGTTAATAGCGGTGTTTTAAGACCAGGAAAATCTGCGGAAACTATAGTTTCGGTAAGATTTGACTTGACTGATTGGCATCCTGATAACGCTGAAGAAGGGCTGGAGCCTCCCGAAGAAGGGCCTTGGATTAAATCAGATCAAAAAGACTGGAAAGTAACTCGACGTCTTCGTGTTATGCCAGGGGGTTCGTATAGTTCAACTTATTTAGCCGATGGAGAACCATGTAATCTTCAACAACTTCAGACTCAATTAAGACGTTTAAGAGTGGATCCAGATGGAAGCAATGTAGTTATGCAAGGTGATGTGACACGTATCGTTTCTATGAGTAATAGAGACAGGCGAGGCATTATTGATGAATTAGCAGGGGTTGCACTTTTTGATAGACGTATCGATCAGACGAGAATCAAGCTTGATGATGTTCACGATAGACAAGATCGTTGCAGAATAGTTGAACAAGAATTACTAACTTCAAGACAACGTTTAGAGAAAGATTGTGAGAAAGCAAAACTCTATAAGAGTTTGAAAGAACAATTTCAACTAGGAAAAAAACAAGAATTGGTATTAGCTTTTGAAGATGCTCAAGAAGCTTTAAGAAAATTAAAAAATCGTTCTGAATCATTAGCTCAAAAAGATATTAGTGATTCAGAAGTTCTTTTGAAATCAGAGAAAATACTTTTAAGTTCTGTTGATCAATTAAAGAAATTACAGCAAATAGTCAAAGAGTTAGGTGAGGATCAATTGTTATCTGTTCAAGCGGAGATAGCGGGTCTAGAAACTCAAATGCGAGAATTAGAAAGACAAGCAGTTAATAATAAAGAAGAAGGAGAAAAATTACAGCAGCAAAGAAAAGAGTTGATTTCTGAAAAAGAGCAAATTAGAGATAAATCAGAACAAAAAATTGCAGGAATTAACTCTGATCTTTTAAAAGTTGCTGAAGATAAATTTAGAGAAGCAGAAGCAGCGGTAGAAGTTTCTAGAAGAAGAATGTCTGATATTGCTGGCCGCTCTGGTGCTTGGGTCGAGAACCAAAAAGAGAGAAGTTTATCTAGAAAAAAGCTACAAAATTCTTTGCAACCTCTTCAAAAGAAGCAGCAAAATATTGAAGAAAACTTGCTTCAAGTTAAAGCAAGATTGGAAGAATTAGACGCAGATCAAACTCGGGATATAAATGAAAATCAAAAAATACATCAACAAATAACTCAACTTGATCAAGATTGGGAAAAGATTTTGTCATGCATTTCTTCAAAAAAGAAAGATTTCCAAGAGAAATCTGATGAACTGGAAATTCAAATCAGAACAGGATCTCGGCTTGAGCAAGAGAAAACAAAATTAGAAAAAGAAATTGCTCGCTCAGAGAGCAGAAGAGAAACACTTCTTGAAAGTAGGGGTACAAGCGCCTTACGTATTCTTTTAGAGTCAGGTTTAGATGGAATACATGGACTTGTTGCACAATTAGGTGAAGTTGATGATCGCTATAGGCAGGCATTAGAGGTTGCTGCTGGCGCAAGATTGGGCCATGTGGTTGTAGATGATGATCGTATTGCTGCTAAAGCCATAGAAGTACTTAAACAGCGCAAAGCAGGTCGTTTGACGTTCTTACCGCTTAATAAAATTAAAACTTTAGATAAAGGGTTTAATCAAGCATTGCAGCGGGTTTCTAAGAGTCAGATCAACGATCAAACAGATGGTTTTATTGCAAGAGCATTTGATTTAATTTCATTTAATTCGATTTATAAAAATGTATTTTCATATGTTTGCGGAGAAACATTAGTCTTTCGAGATTTACATTCGGCACGTGCTCAATTAGGTGTTAATAGGTTAGTTACTCTTGATGGGGAAGTACTTGAAAAAAATGGTGCAATGACTGGCGGAAGCATTGCCAATAGAAGTATGGGTTTATTTTTCGGAAGCAGTAAAGAAGGAGACGAAATACAACCAATGAGAGAAAGACTTTTAGAACTTGGAGAAACTTTAGTCAATAGTAAAAATAAGGAAGTAACTTTAAATAATAATTTAGAGAATTTACGTTCCGAACTAGTTAATCTTGATCAACGTAAAGTCGCATTGGAAACAGAGAGAGAATCCAGTAAAAGGTTAAATTCTCCTCTGATAGATAGACAAAAAATAAGATCAGAAAGATTAAAAGATTTTAGAAAGAACCAAGAAATTCATACAAATGATTTGAAGCTTTTGGCGCAAGAAATTAACCCTTTAATTCTTGAGTTAGCAAAATTGGATGAGAATGAACAAATTTTGCATAAAGATGTAAATGCAGATAATTGGGATGCATTGCAGATTGATCTTGAAAATGCAGAATCATCTTTGGAATTGGCAAGAACCCAAAGAGATGATTTCATTAATGATCAAAGACAATCTGAATTTTCTTTACAAAGACTTCAAGATCAATCTAAGACTCTATTAATTGAAGAAAATCGACTTAAGACTGCAGTTGAGTCTCTTGCCAAGCTTCATCAAGAGTGGAGGAAGCAAAATCAAGTTCTTAATGAACGTAGAAATAAACTTGAAATAGAGCAAAGGGATTTAGAAACTCGATTTGGAGAGCAACGTAGGGCTAGAGATTTATTGGAATCTGATGTAGCAAATCAAAGACAAAAATTGCAAGAATCACAATGGAATTTGGATCGTTTGCGCGATGAAAGGAAGTCAATAGAAGAAGAATTGCGCACTGGCAATATTCGAATTAAAGAATTGGAAAAGAAACTACCTGATCCTTTGCCTGAGATTTCAAACGATCTTAGAAGTAATGGGTTAGAAGCTCTTCAATCTTTCCTGGAGACTCTCCAGAAGCGAATGGAAGCATTAGAGCCTGTAAATATGTTGGCTTTAGAGGAATTAGGAAAACTTGAAAAGCGATTAGAGGACCTTATTCAGCGTTTAGAAGTTCTTTCCCAAGAACGAGGTGAACTTTTGCTTCGAATTGAAAACGTTGCGACTTTAAGGCAAGAGGCATTTATGGAAGCTTTTGAAGCTGTTGATGTTTATTTCAGAGAAATCTTTGCCAGTTTGTCCGAAGGCGATGGGCATCTTCAACTTGATAACCCTGAAGATCCTTTGGAAGGAGGTTTAACATTGGTGGCTCATCCAAAAGGGAAGTCGGTAAGAAGGCTTGCAGCAATGTCGGGAGGAGAAAAATCTTTGACTGCATTAAGCTTCCTTTTCGCTTTGCAGCGTTTTCGCCCTTCTCCGTTCTATGCCCTTGATGAAGTTGATAGTTTTCTTGATGGCGTCAATGTTGAAAGATTATCTGCTTTAATTGCTAAGCAATCCAATGAGGCGCAATTCTTAGTTGTAAGTCATCGTCGTCCAATGATCGGTGCTGCTACCAGAACTATTGGGGTAACCCAAGCAAGGGGAGCTCATACTCAAGTGATTGGTTTGCCTATCGCAGCTTGAGCTGTTTTTGAATATGTTTTGCGTCAGAATCATTAAACAACATCTCTAACAAACTGAGTTTGATCAATACTCAATCTCCAACAGATTCAATAGATCCAGTTCCAAGTGACAGGCTTTGGCTTAGGTCAGAGTTGATGGGTACTCAAGTCATAACTCGAGATGGTGGTCGTCGTTTAGGTGTAGTGGGAGAAGTTGTTGTTGATATTGATCGAAGAGAGGTAATAGCTCTTGGCTTACGTGATAATCCTTTAACCCGCTTTTTGCCTGGTTTGCCCCGATGGATGACACTTGATCGAATATGCCAGGTAGGAGATGTCATTCTTGTTGATTCTATAGATTCATTGAGTGAAGGATTTTCTCCAGAAAGATATAGCAAAGTTATTAATTGCCAAGTTATAACTGAATCTGGACAACAGCTTGGAAGAGTGCTTGGATTTTCGTTCGATATAGAAACAGGAGAATTAATGACATTAGTTATGGGTGCTTTGGGAGTCCCTTTATTAGGAGAAGGAGTTTTGAGTACTTGGGAAATAAATGTTGATGAAATTGTTAGTAGTGGTGCTGATCGAATAATTGTTTATGAAGGAGCAGAAGAAAAATTAAAACAATTAAATAGTGGTGTTTTAGAGAAATTAGGAGTAGGAGGAACAGGATGGGAAGAAAGAGAAAGAGAAAGATATAGAGTGAATCTTGTTCCAGTAGAGAATCAGTTGCTTTCAGGAGAAAGTATTGAGAAATCAGATAGAATTATTGAAGCATCTAAACAAGAGGTTTTTAATGAAGAAGAAGAAGAAGAATATGAATATGTTGAATTAGAAAATAGAAATCAAGAAGTAAATCAAAAAGTTAGATATTTAGATGACTCTGATTCTTTTAATGATAATAAATTTGATAAATTACAAGAGTTTGAAGATAGAGATGAATATCAAGATAACTTATCTATTAAGAAAACTATTAATAATAGATTAATTGAAGAACCTTTGGATGTTGAGCCAGTTGATTTTGAACAAATAAATAATAATCAAATTAAAAATAAGAACAAAAACAATCAAATAGAAGATCCTTGGTAAAAAAGTCGATTTTATTTTTTATTTATTAGATCAATAATGAGATTTACTATTTTTTTTGCAGCTCCGGTACCTCCTCTAAGACTTTTTAAGTCTTCTTTTTGCCCTTTTAATCTTTCAGGATAATTAAGCCAATTAAAAGCTTCTTTTGCAATCTCTTTAGGGGTTATTGTGCCAATTTTTTCTGGAACAACCATTCGACCTGCTGAAATATTAGGCCAAGCCATAAATCCTTTTTTTCTTAATCTCCATAAACTGATAGCAATACCTAGAAACCATCGAAAAAAAGGCATTCTCGCTAAAATACCTATAAATCCATCCCATGCTTCCATTACATTTATATGTTGGGTAGGGACAATTACGATCATAGGTATACTTAATGCCGCTAATTCAGCAGTATTAGCTCCAACAGTAGTTAAAGCTAAGTCACATTGACTTAGCTCATTGTGAGCAGGATGATTTTCTTGTAAGTAAATTGTTGTACCAGAAATTGTTATTAATTTCCTCATATGATCTGTTTGTTCTTTTTCTATTATCTTTAAAATTCCTGATGAATACTGCTTCGAGATTGGATTTTTTTTTCCACTTAAAGTTATGAATTCTTTTACACTTGTTGTAGGTGCAATTGGGAGGAGAAATTTACAATTTGGTAATAACTTATTCAGGTGATCTGCAAGTTCTAGAAAGAAAGGAATACCAACACTTAGCTTTGCTTTTTTAGATCCAGGCATTAAGGCTACCCATTGACCAACTGGCAATATATCTTTGTTATTTCCCGAACTATTAATATCTGCCATTAAATCTCCGACAACTATGCAACGTTTTTTAAATTTTTGAGGAAGCTGATTTTTGACTTTATTTGACATCGCTGCAATTTGATCGTTCCATTGAGGCCATCGACAAATCCATTCTGCATAAGTCATATGGAGGTATTTCAGTCTTGCTGAAAGAAGTACAGTCCAAAATTGGTCTCCTCCTAAAAAAATTATTAATCCTTTAGAAGGCCAAAAACCAAATTTTCTAGGGTTTATTAAAAGTTGCCAAAAGTTATTTGCTGAAATTATTTTTTCGAATTGATTCCAATTGGAGGCTGCTTCTTTTTCTTGCCCAGTTGCATTAGGACAAGGAACGAGTACTAGCCTCATAGATATAGATTCATTAAGACATCTTGGGCTTATTAATAATTTTCTATGCAATTCTTCTGCAATAGGTTTTACCCATGTAGCAAGCTCACCAGGCCCATTCGCAACCAGTACAACCATAAATGAAGCTTGTTGCATCCTTATTTGGAAACAAAGTTGTTCAATTATGCGGATGGCGAGACTCGAACTCGCAAGGCCGAAGCCACACGCCCCTCAAGCGTGCGCGTATACCAATTCCGCCACATCCGCCAAAACTAAGTTTATTAACTTAGTTAAAAGAATCATAACGGTCAATCTTATATGCTTTTTAGGTTGGGATGGGCAGTAGCGCTGATACGATCATCTTCAGGCTTTAAAGAGTTTGGATGCCGATAGGCAAGCTTCTAATAGCTAATCGTGGCGAGATTGCGTTACGAATCCTCCGCAGTTCTCGGGAGATGGGGATATCAACTGTCGCTGTATATAGCACTGTTGACCGAAATGCTTTGCATGTTCAGCTTGCAGATGAAGCAGTATGTATTGGAGATGGACCTAGTAATAAAAGCTATTTAAATATTCCAAATATTCTTGCAGCCGCTACATCAAGAGGTGTAGATGCAATTCACCCTGGCTATGGTTTTTTGGCTGAAAATGATCGATTCGCTGAAATGTGTAGAGATCATGGAATTATTTTTGTAGGTCCTTCTCCGGATGCGATTCGATCGATGGGAGATAAGTCAACAGCCAAATCAACCATGCAGAAAGTAGGTGTGCCTACTGTTCCAGGAAGTGAAGGCTTACTGAGTGGCTGTGAAGAGGCTGCTTTGTTAGCAAAAGGAATGGGTTACCCAGTGATGATTAAAGCCACTGCAGGCGGCGGTGGCAGGGGTATGCGCTTAGTTGATAGCCCTAATCAGCTAGATACTTTATTCAAGGCAGCACAAGGAGAAGCTGAAGCTGCATTTGGTAACTCTGGTCTGTATATGGAGAAGTTTATAGATCGTCCTCGTCATGTTGAGGTTCAGATTCTTGCAGATAAAAAAGGTAATGTTGTTCATTTAGGAGAACGTGATTGTTCGATTCAACGAAGACATCAAAAATTATTAGAAGAATCTCCAAGCCCAGCCTTGGATAATCCATTAAGGGTAAGGATGGGAGAAGCAGCTGTAGCAGCTGCTAAAAGCATTAATTATGAAGGTGCAGGTACTGTTGAATTTCTTCTTGATAGAAAAGGAAATTTTTATTTCATGGAAATGAATACTCGTATTCAAGTTGAACATCCTGTTACTGAAATGGTTACTGGAATTGATTTAATTTCTGAACAACTTCGCATTGCTGGAGGAGATTCCATAAGTGTTAGTCAGGAAAATATAAATTTGCAAGGTCATGCCATTGAATGTCGAATTAATGCTGAAGATCCTTCTCATAACTTCCGCCCTTGCCCAGGAAGAATTACTGGATGGTTACCTCCAGGGGGTCCAGGAGTAAGGGTTGATAGTCATGTTTATACAGGTTATGAAATTCCCCCTTTTTATGATTCTTTAATAGGAAAATTAATTGTATGGGGAAAAGATAGGGAAATGGCCTTGAAAAGGATGGAGCGTGCTTTAAACGAGTGTGCAGTTACTGGAATTCCTACCACAATTGAATTTCATTTAAATTTGCTTTGTCGTGATGAATTTGTAAATGGTGATGTACATACGAAATTTGTTGAACAAGAAATGCTTTAAAAAAAATATTTGTTTGAATTTTTTAATGTTAATTCAAGTTAAAAATTGACTTTTAAAAACTATTTGAGAAAGTAAGCCTTGTTGACCTACTAATAATTCTCTTAAAAGGCTAACCAATCCAACCCAAATAACCGGGGTTATATCGACTCCACCTATTGGTCCTACAAACGTTCTTGTAAAAGCTAAAAAAGGTTCAGTCGGCCAAGATATCAGTGGCCATAAGCCTTTATTAAGATTAATATTTGGATACCATGTCAGCACAATTCTTAGAAGGAATGCAATTGTGAAGCTTCCTAGGAGTAATCCCAACACGAAATTAATCAAAGGAAGGTATTTCAGCAAAAAAGCCATCAGAGCTCCAAAAGCATCACTAAATACAAATACATCGTATAAAACAGCAGTTAATTCGTAAGATTGCTTGGGTATTGCTCAAGAAACAGTTTCAATGGCTTTTCAATCGTTAAATCTTTTCCTCAGCTCAGGATTTTCTAGTGAGGTTGCTACAAACTCAGCTATAGGCACAATTGGCAGCATTCTTGCTGCTGGTGCATTAATAGTTGCTCCTGCAGCTTTAGCTTTGATTTGGGTTAGTCAAAACGATTCTCTCAGTCGTTAGACCTAGTCAAGTCTTGCGCATTTCTTAGAATGTTATGTACTGAGGTTGAGATTCAACCTTCATTTCTTTCTTTGGAGGATGCGCAGCTTTGGTCAATGCAAGTCTGAATTGGGCCAGCATTGTTGGCATTGTTCTTGCTATATGCGGGGCAGGCCTATATTTCATGCGGTCTTTTAAGCCAGCCCTTGCTCGAGATTACGATGTTTTTTTTGCCGCAATAGGTCTGCTTTGTGGTGGAATTCTTTTCTTTCAAGGCTGGCGATTAGATCCAATTCTTCAATTTGGTCAGTTTTTATTAGCAGGAACAACAGTATTTTTTGCTTATGAAAGCGTTCGTTTAAGAGGTGTAGCTACAGATCAAGCTCGTCGATCTTCATATTTTGAAGAATCTGATTCAGCTCCTTCTCCTAGAGGAGGCTTATCAGGGAATAATTGGGAAGATTCTTATGATCGTTTTGATGACACTCAACCTATAAACCGTAGATTTACTAGTAGGGATGATTACGAAGAAGAGTCATCAGATAGAGATTTATATCAGTCAAGAAGAGTCTCAAGAGCTGCTATCCCTGAAGAAGCAGCTAGCCGAAGGTCTGCAAGACCTAGGAATCAAGCAGACAGTTTTTCAAATAATTCCGAAAGAGAAAGAAGATTGGGAAGATTTAATCGTAATGATTATCAATCTGACAAATCATCAACTTTTGGAGAAAGGCGTAATGCTCGCCAGGGCATTAGAAGAGGAACTAGACCTTCGTTTAGTGATAAGAATTCATCACCTAGAACTAGTATTGACAGAGATGTAAATTCTTCTAGATCTTCCAGGAATATTTCGCCTAGAGATAATTCTTCAATGAATAGGTCATCTCGAGAGTCTCAAATTGAAGATGCTGCTTTTTCTAATAGCAGCTCCACTCCATCTAGAAGGCAAGAAACAAAGAGAAGGCAAGAGCCGACTACAAGGCAAGAACCAACTACAAGGCAAGAAATATCTAGAGGAAAAGAGAATTCCTCTACAAGACCTTCTTCTAGGCGTTCTTCTAATAGCTCTTCTTCAAATAGTAGATATAGTCGATCTTCTAAACAAGCCAGAAATAGAGATAATAACTCTCGTTTTGATGATTAATGAATGATTCCAGACCAATTGAGAAAGCTTTCATTACTCAATAGCTCTATTAATAAAACAGCAATAAAACCAAGCATTGCAAACCTTCCATTTATCCGTTCTGCATAGGCACTCCATCCAAAACTTGGAATCTCAGGAGTTGTTGCACTTGGCATCTGATTACTTGGGTTTTCATCTTTAGTCTTTTCAAGTAAAGATTCTTCAGTATTTGGTTCTTGATTATTGAGAGACATTTAATAGATTCAGGATTGGTCAAATGAGTAGCTTTTTGAAGGAAGAAGCCGCCACGCCCCTTCTCCTAATAATTCCAATACGGTTGAATGGAATTCTATAAGGGTTGGTCGATGTCCCACACTAATTACAGCAAGATCTCTTTTTTTGAGAAGTTCATATAACATTTTTTCAGTTTTTACATCTAAAGCACTAGTTGCTTCATCTAAAACTGCAAATCTAGGAGAGTTTAAAAGAAGTCTTCCAAAAGCTAATCTTTGCTGCTCACCTAGAGATAGAATTCTTGACCAATCTTGTTTGATATCTAAATCAGGGTAGCGATCTATTAGTGACTCAAGTTTAACTTCCGCAAGAACCGATCTTAAATGATCTTCACTAAATCTATTTTCTTCTTTTGGATAACATAGCTGCTCTCTTAGAGACCCTAGAATTAAATAAGGTTTCTGTGGAATAAATAATAAATCCTCGCGTTTTGGTCTTTCTATATTTCCATTTAGAGGTTTCCATAAGCCGCTAATCATTCTGAGCAATGATGTTTTGCCACAACCTGATGGACCAACAACTAAAAGACTTTCAGATGTAGATATACTTAGATTGAGATCAGATATTATTGGTAAATTATCCCCAGGTGGATAAAGATCAGCATTACGAATTAAAATTGAATTACTATTAGAAGACTCAAATTCTTGCTCTATTATAATATTTTTGTTTACATTTTCTACTGTTGATTGAAATCCTTCCAGGCGACTAATCCCTGCAGTGAATTTGGCTAATTCTTCAATTTGATTGACGACAAAAAATAGTGAACCTTCAACCATTCCAAAAGCAAAACTAGCTTGAATGAATCTTCCATAATCTATTTCACCTGCAAAGTAAGGTATCGCCATTATTAAATAAGGGAAAAAATTTCCTGCATAATTAATTGAACGTCTCATAACATCAATAATTACTCTCCAAATAATTAGAAGATTGAAATTTCTTACAACTTCACCAAGCCTTCTTTGAGTTTCTGCTTTTTCTGGTCCTTCTCCAGAATAAAAAGCAATTGATTCTGCATTATCACGAATATGTACTAATCCATAACGAAAGTCTGCCTCATAACGAAGTTGATCATAATCAATTCTAACTAGATTCTTACCTGCTATTATTAATATAGATGTTGCAAATGCTGCATAACCAAAAAGTGATAAAGTTAGTGTTTTGCTAATTGTCCATAAGATAATAATATTTAATGAAAATGTTAATAATGCGTCAAAGACTCCAAGAGTAAATGTTAAACTTTGACCTGTAAAAGCTTTTGTGTCATCAGTAATTCTTTGATCGGGATTATCTACATTTGTTGCTAGTTCATCATTTGGATTTATTATGTAGTAGGCCTTATTATTCATATAATCAGAAATCAGACTTTTAGATAACCATTCTCTCCAAATAATTCCAAGTTTATAAGTAAAGAAAATTTGTGATACTCGAATAGGCAAAGCAACTATAAAACAACAAGCATAAATACCAAGAATTCTATAAAATCCTTCTTGTTGCTTTTGAACTAATGCATTGGTTAAATCTCTCGCAATGAAACCAATTCCTGCATTAATCCCATTTACAGCAAGCAACATTAAGACGATTACTCCTAGAAATAACCAATGTATCCATCTTTTATTTCTTAATTGATGACGAAACCCAACAAAACTTGTTGTTCCAATAAAAAATAGTCCTGAGAAGAGCCAACCCCACCAGCCTGACCAAATATTTCCAATAATATTTAGAACTCCTCCTAAATATTTTTCAGTAATAATAGGTTGAATATTCTCTAATGTTTCTATTAAGCCAGTAAGAATTATAAGAACTATCCCACCAACACAAAAAATCAATGAGATTAATAGCCATATAAATTGCCAACCATTACTTTGCTCTAAAGGTAGAAAAAATGGCTGTGCAAGTTGCCTAAGTTTTCCTAGGGTTATATTTATATTTTTTTTGTTCATGTCAATTGAGTTTTGCATTTTACTATTTCTAATATTTATCAATTAAAAGAATGAAAGATACTCAAGATCCTATGGAATTGATTTTAATTCAACAATTCATAGTTTATTTAAAATAGTCTTCATCAATAATCCTAGCTAATTAGGAATATGGATGTATGAGATCATCTTAATCTCAACTTTGTTAATTTTGACTTGTTGTGATCAAGTAGCCACACAATCAAGATCAGAGAATTCAAAGGAATTTTATATAGCCATTTTTCGCGAAAATTTTCATCAGCTTTTAATTACCTATTCTTTCTATTTTTCAACCCAATGAAAGCATTTCTATCCAGGAGGCCAAGTTAATGTTCGTCCACCAATAATATGAACATGTAGATGGAAAACAGTTTGACCCGCACCTTCACCGGTATTAATTACTGTTCTCCAATCTTCTAATTTCTCTTTTTTTGCTACTTTTGCTCCTACTAAAAGTAAATGGCCTAATAAATTTGCATCAACTTCTTTAGCCTCTTTTAGACTAATAATTTTTTTTCTGGGAATTATAAGAATATGAGTAGGAGCCTGAGGCTGTATATCTCGAAAGGCAAGGCATATTTCATCACTATAGATTTCGTCACATGGTATTTCACCTTGCAGAATTCGACTAAAAATAGTTTCTTTAGTCATTAAATCTTCAGCATTTCACTAGTGACTTTTGAGTGGTTTGTCTCTATAGGGTTGAATTCCAATAGCAGGAGGGGCATGTCTTTCTTTACTAGGATTACCCAAAGTAAATTCAAGGGCGTTTCCAAGCCATTTTGGCAAGCTTTTGAGATTTTTCCCCATTTTTTTTTGAATTCTAATTTTATTTTGACTATGGCAAAGGAATAGGCAAAGAGTACTTTCACTCGGTTTTGAGAAAATCTTGAATTTTGACATTTTTTCTCTTTGTTCGCTCTCCCTTCTTTCTTTCTTCTTTAATTTGATTTCTATAGATATTTATTCAATTAGATCAATGTTTGTATTTGATTAATTGTTAAATTATTTTATAGCTTGCACATCTTTATGGTGAAATCCATTTTCCTTTAACTCTTTTAATAGGCTTTCTTTATTTATCACACGATCTACGAAAAGAATCCCATTTAAATGATCTATTTCATGTTGAATGCATCTTGCTAACAGACCATCTGCATTCATTTTTTTGGGTCTTCCCATTTCATCTCTAAAACTTACTTTAATAGAAGTAGGTCTAATTACATCTAAATAGACTCCTGGAATACTTAGACATCCTTCTTCATAGGTATCAATACTTGCACTCGAAGAAATGATTTCAGGGTTTATAAAAACGTATGGAGGTGTTGCTGGATTTTCAATATCAAGATCAATAACCAAAATCCTTTTTTGAATGCCTACTTGAGGTGCTGCTAATCCAATCCCTTTTGCTGAGTACATGCTTGTAAGCATATTCTTTGCAAGTTCTCTCATTGAGTTGTCTACTTTGCTAACTCTATTAGCAGAATCCCTTAAAACTTTATTTCCGAGCTTATATATTTCTAGTGGAGGATTTTCAATGGGTTCCTTAGGAACGCTTAGACAAGCTTTTTCCTTTTCAGCTTTTCTTGCAAGTTGAGCAAAGCTTCCAGCCAATGACAAACGTACCTAATTCATATGAGATCTTACTTGCTTTTATGGAATTCTCAGCTTTTTAATCTATGAATTTTATAAGTAATCAAGCTAATAGCTTTCAATCACAAGTAAAACCTTTGGAGGCTGTTATCGCTGTTGGCGATAAGCCGGTTTGGAAAGAACCTCGTTTAGTAGGGGATTGGGTTATTTGGTTAGAGCAAAGACCTCTTGAAGGCGGAAGGACTACAGCTCTAATAAAACCTTGGTTTAAGCCAAATTGTATACCTCAAGAATTAACTCCTGCTCCTATCAATATCCGTAGTCGTGTTCATGGTTATGGAGGGGGTGCCTTATCAGTCGAACATACATCTAATGAGGTTTTGTTGATTTGGATTGATGATTGTGATGGTTGCTTATGGAGCCAGACTTGGGAAATACTCGAAGAGCCGCAAGATCAATCAAAATATTTAAAACAATTTAATAAGCCTTTTTGTCTTTCCAAAAAAGCTAATTATTTACTTGCAGATGGTCAGATTGACAAAAGAAGAAAACGTTGGATAGGAATTATGGAAGATCATGAGAAGGATTATTTAGTTCAATTTTCATTAAATCAAGAGTCTGCTGACCCTTTGATTATTTATCAGCCAAAGGACTTTCTTGGTTATTTAGCTTTAAGCCCCGATGGGAATGCTTTGGCATGGGTTGAATGGCAATCTCCTTCTATGCCATGGGATGCAAGTCAACTTTGGCTTGCTCTCCTAGATGATTTGGGGAAATTTTCTAATACTTTTTTACTAGCAGGACAAAATTTTCAAGAGCAAAAATCTATTTCTGTTTTTCAACCAGTTTGGCTGCCAAATGGAGAGATTGTTGTTTCTGAAGATGCTAATGGTTGGTCGAATTTGATGATTTCAGAGACCCCTCAAAAAATTGATGAATTCAATTATTGGAAACGTTTGTGGCCTATGAATGCTGAAGTTTCCATGCCTCAATGGGTTTATGGAATGTCAACAATTTCAGCAGCAGGAAACAAAATAGCTGCTTTGATTTGTGAAGAAGGAACTTGGCAGATTTCACTTTTGACTAAAGATGGTTTTGTGCAGTCTCTTGATCAACCTTTTAATGATTTGCAAGGTATAGATGCCCAAGGAGAACGTCTTGTTTCTATAGCTAGTAATTCATTTAATGAGTCTGGCTTGCTTGAATTCAATTTAAATAATTCGAATTGGGAGTTTTCACTGGCTCGAGAACCTTTAATGGTTCAAGAGCAGATTAGTAAAGCTATTTCTTTTTGGTTTGAAGGTTTTCAAGGAATGCAGACTCATGCTTGGTATTACCCTCCAGTTAAAAGTGATAAAAAGTTAGCGCCACTTTTAGTGACAAGTCATAGTGGTCCTACCTCTATGGCCTCTTTAGGTTTAGATCTAGAGATTCAATTTTGGACATCTAGAGGTTGGGGAGTAGTTGATGTCAATTATGGAGGATCGACAGGATTTGGAAGGTCCTATAGGCAACGGTTGAAAAACGGATGGGGAAAAGTAGATGTTTTTGATTGCGCTGCTGCAGCAAAAGCTTTAATAAGTGCAGGGAAAACAGATAAAAATCTTGTTGCAATTCAAGGAGGGAGTGCAGGGGGGTTTACAACATTAGCTTCTTTGTGTTTTACAGATGTTTTTCGCGTAGGAGCTTGTAGTTATCCAGTTTGTGATTTGATCTCCATGTCTAAATCTACGCATAGATTTGAGAAAAATTATCTTGAACATCTTGTAGGCCCTTTACCTGAATATAAAAATCTTTATCATGAAAGATCTCCTTATCAACATGTAAATAATATTAAGTGCCCTGTTATTTTTTTTCATGGTTTAAAAGATAAAGTCGTTCCCATAGATCAAACAAATCAAATTGTAGATGCTTTAAAAAATAATGATATTCCTGTAGAACTACATACTTATAAAAATGAAGGCCATGGATTTAGAGATGGGAAAGTAAAAATATCTGTATTAGAATTAACTGAAAGATTTTTCAAAAAATATTTAGATCTTTAAGAGTTTTCTCTTAAGAAAAATAGAATTTCTATTAGATTTTCTATAAATATATCTATTTCATTCTTGGTTGAAGTAAAGCTAAGACTTGCTCTAGCTGTTGAGGTTAGATTTAAGACTCTGTGGAGTGGTTGGCAACAATGATGACCACTCCTTATACAAATACCTTTACTATCTAATAATTCAGCAATGTCATTAGAATGTATTCCATTAATAGCAAAAGTTGCTAAAGCACCTCTAAGACAATTTGAATTTGAATTTGGATCTGGACCAAGAATATTTATATTTTCTATTTTTTGTAATTCATTAAATAGATATTTTGTTATTTCTTTTTCATAGCTTTGTATTTTCCTTAATCCAACTGATTCTAGATAATTTAAAGCTGCTCCTAAACCAATTGCTTCTCCAATTGCAGGAGTTCCTGCTTCAAATTTATGAGGCAAAGCTGCCCATTTGCTGTGGTCAAGAAATACTTCTTCTATCATTTCTCCTCCTCCTAGAAAGGGAGGCATTATTTCTAATAAGCTTTCTTTTGCCCAAAGGAAACCAATTCCTGTTGGCCCACAGAGTTTATGAGAAGAACCAGCAAGGAAATCAACTCCTAGATCATTGATATCAATTCTCTGGTGCGCAAGACTTTGGCAAGCATCCACTAAACATAAAGCACCTGCACTATGAGCTAAAGAAGCAATTTCTTTTATGGGATTACAGCAGCCCAATGTATTGCTGATGTGAACAATGCTTACTAAACGAGTGCGATCATTAAGTTTTGAATGTAAATCTTCTAAATCTAGCTCACCATTTTCGGTGATTCCAATATGTCGAACAATACAACCTTTTTCTTTTGCAATTATTTGCCAAGGTACAAGATTGCTGTGATGTTCCATCACACTTAATAGGATTTCATCTCCTTTCTTAATGCCTATGTCTCCCCAAGAACGTGCTACTAAATTTATGGCTTCTGTTGCATTACGAGTAAAGATTATTTCGTTTTTTGATTTCGCGTTAATAAATTTTGCACAAATTTTTCTTGCATTTTCAAAAGCTTCTGTTGCTTTTGCACTTAATTGATGTGCGCCTCTATGGACATTTGCATTATTAAAGCAATAGTAGTTTTGAAGAGCATTTAATACTTCTTTAGGCTTCTGACTTGTTGCTGCATGATCTAAGTAAATAAGATCTTTATTCTCTTTATAGGCAGACGAAAACAAAGGAAAATCTCTCCTTGCTATTTCTGCAAAATCTTTATTAATTACTGTCATTGCTTTGAATTTGTAATAACCCTATTTAAAATCTTCCACCTTTCTTCATACAAAGGGATTGTACTTAAGATCTCTTCGTAATAGGCATCAAGTAAAAGGTTATTTGCTTCTTGAGATCCAATTCCTCTACTTCTTAAATAGAATATCTCCTCTTCTTGTAGTTGACTAATAGTTGCACCATGAGTGCATTTAACGTCATCTGCAATTATTTCCAATTCTGGCTTTGTATCAATCTTTGCGCGTTTTGAGAGAATTAGATTTCTACTTAATTGCGATGCTGAGGTTTGCTGTGCAATTTTAGGAACTTTTATTGCACCATTGAAAATCGAATGAGAGTTACCATTTGCAGATGACTTATTCAATTGATCAAAAATTCCATTAGGTCCATCGAATTGCATATAAGAGTGTGTAGCTAATTGTTCTTTCCCATTTGAAACCTGGAGGCCTTTAAGATTAGTCTTAGCTTCACCATTTGATTGAATAATCGCAGGCTCAATCCGACTTAAACCCCAACCTTTTTGAATTGTTGTTAATGAATAGCTACTATCTTTTTCTTGATTGATAGAGATATTAGATAATAAAGTAGAAGTTTCATCACCTAATGCAATATAACCATGATTAACATTTGCATCTTTTCCAATTTTTATTTCAACGAAATTACTTTGAGCTGTATTTATTGATCCATGAATAACTTGCACTAAATTAAGATTTGTTTTTTCTTCTATGATTAACAAAACTCTAGTGGAACATAAAGAATTGGAAATCGAAGGTGTAATTATTTCAAGTGGTGGAATATTTGAACCTGATATATGTAAGGCAATCATTACCTTTGCTGATGATTCATTAATTAGCTTTGCCTTATTATTTTCAGATTTAGAATTTTGAATATTGTTTTTAAGATGTAATGATATTTCTTTCTCATCTAGTCGCCTAATCCCCTCGGGAAATGAATTTAAATTTATATCATCATTAGATGAAATATTGAAAATTTGAAGAACATTTTCTGATACTTTCTTTGGGAGAATAGGTAAATCTTTTTCATAAGAATTCTCTTTATTTATATCTATTGGAAGTCTCATGACTTTCTCTAAGGATTTTAAATTAGTTAACCTCCATGATTCATCTTTGTTACTAGGAAAACCAACTTTCTCAAGTTTTCGCCTTCCTTCTTCTTGAGTTTCTTTAAGAATACCTGTTGGTTTGGTTAATGATTGCAACCATTCTTCAGCGATTTCTTGGAAAGGCACTATAGACACTCCTCTAATTTTTTATTTTCTTCTTCAATACTTTCATATCCCGATTCTTCCAATTCAATTGCTAAATTTTTATCACCTGTTTTTATAATTTTCCCAGACGCCATTATATGAACAAAGTCAGGAGTAATTTCATTTAATAATCTTTGATAATGCGTTATCAAAATTGTTGCTGTATTTGGTTTGGAGAGTTGATTTACTCCTGATGCGACGATTCTCAATGCATCAATATCAAGACCCGAATCTGTTTCATCGAGAATTGATATGGAAGGTTCTAATAGAGCCATTTGAAGTATTTCATTTCGCTTTTTTTCCCCTCCCGAGAACCCTTCGTTAACGCTTCTATCTAAGAAAGAAGGATTCATTTGAACCAGTTTCAGGCGATCACGAACAAATTCTTCAAATTCAAAAGTATCTAATTCTTCTTTCCCAATTTCCTTTCTACGTGAATTTGTTGCTACACGTAGAAATTCAAGATTGTTTACTCCTGGAATTTCTACTGGGTATTGAAAACCAAGAAATATTCCTATCCTTGCCCTTTCTTCAGGTTCTAATTCAGTCAGATCTTTACCTTTAAAAAGGATTGTTCCATTTGTTATGGAATAAGCAGGATGACCTGCAATTACCTTTGAAAGAGTACTTTTTCCACTTCCATTTCTACCCATTACTGCATGAATTTCACCTTTTCGAACAGATAGATTGACTCCTTTAAGGATTGGCTGAGAATCAACAGACGCATGTAGGTCAGTTACTTCAAGAATTAAATTTGATGTTTCTTTGCACACTTGGTAATGAAAAATTAGAAAATTTGAATTAATTCAGCCATTTAGCCAACTGATCCCTCTAGTTTTAAAGCAAGAAGCTTGTCAGCCTCAGCTGCAAATTCCATGGGTAATTGGCTAAATACATCCTGACAAAAGCCACTAACCATCATAGATATTGCCTCTTCAAAATTAATACCTCGACTTTGTAAATAAAATAATTGGTCTTCGGATATTCGACATGTGCTTGCTTCATGCTCAACATTGGCTTCGGGCTGTTCTGAATGAATATAAGGATATGTATTAGCAGCAGCTTTATCTCCAATAAGCATTGAATCACATTGACTGTAATTTCTAGCACCTTTTGCTTGAGGTCCAATACTTACAAGCCCTCTATAACTATTAGCTGATTTCCCAGCACTTATTCCTTTACTGACTATCGTTGAACGAGTTTTTTTTCCAATATGAATCATTTTTGTTCCTGTATCCGCTTTTTGATAATTATTAGTTAAAGCAACGGAATAAAACTCCCCTATAGATTCATCACCTTGAAGAATACAACTAGGGTATTTCCATGTGATGGCTGATCCAGTTTCAACTTGAGACCAACTGATTTTGCTTTTCTTACCTCGACATTGCCCTCTTTTAGTTACAAAGTTGTATATCCCACCAACCCCCTTTTCATTCCCTGCATACCAGTTTTGAACAGTTGAATATTTAATTGAAGCATTATCAAGAGCGACTAATTCAACAACAGCTGCATGAAGAGTATTCGTATCAAACATTGGAGCAGTGCACCCCTCTAAATAACTAACAGAAGATTGTTCTTCGGCAATAATTAATGTCCTTTCAAATTGTCCTGTATCTCCAGAATTTATCCTGAAATAAGAAGATAAGTCCATTGAGCAGGCAACACCTTTTGGGATATAAACAAATGAACCATCACTAAATACGGCAGAATTTAAGGCTGCAAAAAAATTATCATTTAATGGGACGACTGTTCCTAGATATTTTTCAATTAGTTCTGGATATTCTTGAATGGCTTCAGTAATTGAACAAAAAATCACACCTTCTTCAGCTAACTTTTCTTTATATGTAGTAGCTATTGAAACACTGTCAAAAACTGCATCTACTGCTACATTTGTTAAACGTTTTTGTTCACTTATAGGGATACCTAGCTTTTCAAATGTTTCTAAAAGCTTTGGATCAACTTCATCAAGACTTTCTTTTTTTGCATCTATTTTAGGGGCAGCATAATAAATAATATCTTGATAATTTATTTTTGGGTAACCTAAAGAAGCCCAATTAGGTTCTTTCATTTTCAACCATTGACTATATGCTCTAAGTCGAAAATCTAAAAGGAATTTAGGCTCCTTTTTCTTGCTTGAAATTAATTTAATAACATCTTCATTTATACCTTTTGGTATTTTTTCTGTATCTATATCTGTAATAAAACCATATTTATATGACTGAGAAACAAGTTGATCAACGGTATTGGAAGTGTTCATTTTTTCTAATGATAAATATGATTAGTGTTAAAAGATAAATAATTTTTTCTATGGATCAAAATTTGTTTTTGACAAGATAATGCTTTCATATGAATCTATTTATAGTAATACGAAACACCGTTTTTTCGTATTATAAAGCCTAAATCACAATGTTTAGAAGCTAATGAGCTTGTCAATTGGCTTAAATCAATTAATGATGGGAAAATTAACCTTTTTTTAAGGCTATATTACTTAGATGACTGATCCGGTGAATCTCTGCACTCGGGAAGGGACTCTTGATTTACTTTTCAGGAAAGGTGAGTTGAGTGTATCTAATCTTGCTTCATCAATTGGAGTATCGGTCCAGTTAATGAGGAGACATTTACGAAGTCTCCAAAGGGACGATTTGGTTGAATCTATTTCAATTTCTTATGGGTGTGGGAATAGATCTGCAAATATTTGGCATTTAATTTCTCAAGGTAATAATTCTTTTAATTCTGACAAAGGTAGTGAAAATTATGCTTTAGAATTATTAAATTCTCTTGAGAACCCATTATCTTCAAAATATTTTCATCAGATCTTGACCAATCAAACTCTAATTAAACCTAATTTTTATCGAAAAAAAATAGGCTCTGGTGAGATTACAAATACATTAAAAAAAATTTTTGCTATAAGGACTAAAGAGCTTGATAAAACTGACTTTTATCCCTGTAAAAATAATCTTCTTAGTTGGTATTTAAAGGCATTTCATTGTTCAATTCGTGTGATTGTTGATTATTTTCCAGTTATTTGCGACCAGGAATCTAAGTTAATTAAATATATTTTTCTTTATTGTCAATTCCAACGCGTTCAATGGAAAATAGAGATGGGAAAAGCTTGTGGTTTTAAACTTACTCTTAATTTATAAATTAAAAATAATTTCTAGTGACTATTCAAAGCCCTCTGAATTTTAAGCAGATTCAACGTATTTCCGAATTGAATTTGCCAACATTAGAAAGACATCATTTAAGTTTGCTTGCGCATTGTCTTGAATCTTTTAAAACAATGAATACAAAATTGAAGGGAAACTCTTTTCCTACTAAGAGCGAACAATTAGAGTGGTGTATGAAGAACGAAGCGATTGCAAATGATAAAGACTTTATTTCTTTATTAATTAATCAATTTTCAATTGCAGCAATTCGTTTAGATGCGATTGCTAAAGAATTTAAAATCGAGCCAATGGATTTAACTTTGGACCACTTAATTAGTCATGCTTTGAATAAAGTTGATAATTAGTAGTTAGGATATTTGATTCATAAATAGTCAATACTTTATCTTTTTTCGTATGAATGATCCCAAAGGGGAACCAAATTTGCTTGTTGAAAACTTCTGAAAAAATCCTGTTCTTACCCTCTGCCTGAAAAATATCAAAAATATTACCCCTATAAAAAATCTAGTATTTGCAGTAGTTCTTAGAGATTTTGACTGACAAGAAATTTGTTTAGTAGTCAGAAGATCCTGACCGCAGCAACGAGATGTCTATAAATCAAGAGATACTGATCCCAAGCAAAACTTGAAGGAGGTTATTGGGCGTGAGTAAAGGTCAAGAATCACTATCACGCCTTACCCTTCGTCAACTGCGTCAACAAGCAAGTTCATTAGGAGTGCCCCTTTATAGCCGTAAAACAAAGTCAGATCTTATTAAGGCTATAGATTTATATGATGCTAAGAAAGATGCAGAAAAAAAATTATTTGTTGATATTGCTAAGAAATCTTCAGACATTTCAGATTTAACCCTTAATTCAATTTCAACAAGAGTTGTTTTTCTCCCTAGAGATCCAGAATGGGCCTTTGTTTATTGGGAAATATCTGAGGAAGATCGACAAGATGCTCTTGAAAAAGGCGCCACAAGACTTTCTTTGAGACTATTAGATGTCACTGGAAAGGAGCAAGGAGGTATTAATAAAGGTGCTTTGAGGGAAGTAACTGTTGATAGTCATAGTACGGAATGGTATTTACCTATTCCAATGGGAGATAGAGATTATCAGGTTGAACTTGGTTATAGATATAGAGCGCAATGGATTTCATTAGCTTTTTCTATCCCTGCAAGAGTTCCTGCTCAGCGTCCTAGTGAATTAATTCTTGATCAATTTGTTCCTTTTAGTTTAGAAAATACTACTTCTATTAATTCTGATCAAACTATTACCGAAGATTCAGAAACAGTAGATACTGGATTACATCAGCGCCTTTATCATTCAGCTACAAATATTTCACGAAAAGCTCGCATAGGTTCTGAGGAATTACATGAAAACTCTTTATTAAATAGAAATAAATCAAATCTAAATGAGTCTGGATCAGGAATTTGGGCTAGTGGTAGAAATGAGTCTGGTATAGGTGTTATACCTTCTGAAAATTCATTTTGGTTGATTGCAGATGCAGAATTAATTGTTTATGGCGCTACAGACCCTTCTGCGAAATTAACTATTGGTGGAGAGGCTGTTCCTTTGGCTAGTGATGGAACATTTAGACTGCAAGTGCCTTTTCGTGATGGTATTCAAAATTATCCAATCAAAGCTATTGATTCTGAAGGAAAACATGAAAGAAACATTACGATGAATTTTGAAAGGGTGACTCCAGAAGATAATTCAAACTCTAGAGAAAATAGTGAAGTTGTTAAAGAATGGTTCTAGAGTTTTTATAGACTTTTTTGATTAATAATGTTGCGTTCAATTGTTGCATTGACACCACTTGCTGGGGCAATATTTTTACCGCTAATAGTTTCAATTACTATTGCCAGGGTTGGATTAGGTCAAGGTGTATTAACAGCATTAATACTCAGCTCTATATGGTTTGTAGCTATGTTGCGAACTTCTGAGATGCCTCATTGAATTTTTTAATAGAGAATTACATCTAAAAAGCCTTTAATTATTAATCCAGTGATTTCATCGAACTCAAAACAGTTACTTGTGAAGATTGATACTCCTTTTCTTGATCAGAAACCTGGGACTTCTGGCTTAAGAAAGAGTACGTTGCAATTTCAGCAACCTCATTACCTTGAAATTTTTTTAGAAGCGATTTTTCGGACTCTTCCAGGAGTAAAAGGTGGGACTTTGGTTCTGGGTGGTGATGGACGTTATGGAAATATCTTGGCGATTGATGTCATTATTTCTATGGCAGCTGCACATGGTGTTAAAAAAGTCATCACTACAGTTGATGGGATTTTATCTACTCCAGCAGCTTCAAATTTGATTAGAAAGAATAATGCAATTGGAGGCATTATTCTTTCTGCTAGTCATAATCCAGGCGGACCTGAAGGAGATTTTGGTGTGAAAATTAATGGATCTAATGGAGGTCCTGCTTCAGAAATGTTAACTAATTCTATTTTTCAATGTTCTAAAACACTTACCGAATATCAGAAATTAAGTGAATATCAGTCAATATCCCTTGAAAATCAAGGTGAATATCAAATCGCTTCAATGAATGTTGAAGTGATTGATGGAATAAAAGATTATATTCTTTTGATGAAAAAAATCTTTGATTTTGATCAAATAAGTGCTTTTATTAGCAGTGATTTTAACTTTGCATTCGATGCGCTTAATGCTGTTACAGGACAATATGCAAAGAGAATTTTTGAGGATTTTTTAGGCGCAGAAAAAGGAACTGTTAGAAATGGAATTCCTTTGGAAGATTTTGGAGGATGTCATCCTGATCCAAACTTGACTTATGCCAAAGACTTGGCAGATTTGTTGCTGAAAGGAAATGACTATTCTTTTGGTGCTGCTTGTGATGGGGATGGAGATAGAAATATGATTTTAGGAAAAGCATGTTTTGTTAATCCAAGTGATAGTTTGGCTGTCTTGACTGCGAATGCAGATTGTGTGCCTGCTTATGCCAATGGTTTAGATGGTGTTGCGAGATCTATGCCAACTAGTGCAGCTGTTGATGTAGTCGCTAAAGAGTTAGGTATTAATTGTTATGAGACTCCAACAGGTTGGAAATTTTTTGGCAATCTTTTGGACGCCAAGCAAATTACACTTTGCGGAGAAGAAAGTTTTGGAACTGGAAGTAGTCATATACGTGAGAAAGATGGTTTATGGGCTGTTCTCTTTTGGCTGCAGATTTTGGCTCAAAAGAAATGTTCTGTTTTAGAAGTGATGCAGTCCCATTGGAGTCGTTTCGGTCGTCATTATTATTCTCGTCATGATTATGAGGATATTTCTACTCAAGTTGCCAACGATTTATATGAAAGGTTGGAAGCTTTGTTGCCTAATTTATCGGGTAAACCTTTTGCAGGAAGTAAGGTAAGTTTTGCTGATAACTTTAGTTATATCGATCCTATAGATGAATCTGTTACTGAGAAGCAGGGATTGAGAATTGTTTTGGTTGATGGAAGCAGAGTAATTGTCAGATTGTCTGGCACAGGAACAAAAGGAGCTACTTTGAGGCTCTATTTAGAACGCTATGTTTCGTCAAAAGGTGATTTAAATCAAGACCCTCAAGATGCTCTAGAGAATTTAATCAATGATATTGACCTACTTGCAGAAATTACTAAAAGAACAGGTATGGATACACCAACTGTTATTACTTAATCTTGGATTGTCTTTGATTGATTTTATGAAACAGTTTCTTCTCTTTAAGTTGTTTTGAGTCAAGATTTATTTGCTTTCCATGGAGAGAATGCATTAAAGAAAAATGCACCACTTGCTGAAAGATTACGCCCAAAGACTTTAGATGATTTTGTTGGACAAAATGCAATTCTTGCAGAAGGTCGTCTTCTTCGTCGAGCTATAGCTGCTGACAGAGTAGGGAACTTGTTATTGCATGGTCCTCCTGGAGTAGGCAAGACTACGCTCGCAAAAATTATTGCTGCTAATACTCGTTCTTATTTTTGTAGCTTGAATGCTGTTTTAGCAGGTATAAAAGATTTAAGAGAAGAGATCTCCAATGCAAAGGAGCGATTAAATAAATATGATCTTCGCACGATTTTATTTGTAGATGAAGTTCATCGGTTTAATACTGCTCAACAAGATGCACTTTTGCCTTGGGTTGAGAATGGGACATTGACTCTTATAGGAGCAACTACAGAAAATCCTTATTTTGAAGTTAATAAAGCATTAGTTAGTCGTTCAAGAATATTTCGTTTGCAAAGCCTAGATCATAATGATCTTCATAAACTTCTTGAAAGAGCATTAATAGATTCTGTTGATGGATATGGGCAAAAGAAGATCATGATTACTGATGAGGCATCGAAACACTTAGTTGATATTGCTAATGGTGATGGAAGAAGTTTGCTAAATGCTTTAGAGCTTGCAGTAGAGACGACTACACCTAATAAAGAAGGTTTTATTGAAATAGATCTTGCAATTGCCGAGGAATCTATTCAGGCGAGGGCTGTTCTGTATGACAAGCAGGGTGATGCGCATTTTGACACTATTAGCGCTTTTATCAAATCATTGCGTGGTTCTGACCCTGATGCAGCTTTGTTTTGGTTGGCTCGCATGATTGAAGCTGGAGAGGATCCAAAATATATTTTTAGACGAATGTTGATTGCAGCAGCCGAAGATATTGGATTGGCTGATCCGCAAGCAATGGTTGTTGTTGAGGCTTGTGCTTCTGCTTTTGAAAGAGTTGGTCTTCCAGAAGGTTTATATCCACTTGCTCAAGCAACTTTGTATTTAGCCACTACAGAAAAAAGTAATAGTTTAATAGGTTTTTTTGATGCCATTAAATCTGTCAAAGAATCTTCTAAGCAGGATGTTCCAATTCACTTGCGAGATGGTCATCGAGATAAAGCTGTGTTTGGGGATGGGGTTGGTTATCGTTATCCGCATGCGTTTGTTGACAATTGGGTATCGCAACAATATTTGCCTAATGAGTTACAGGGACAAGTTTTTTGGAAACCTACTCAGCATGGATGGGAAGGTAAACGAAGACTTAAATTACTTGAAAGAAGAGCTGCTCAATTTGCAGCTATTGCTGAATCTGTAGAGGAAAATCTTTTATTATTGTCCAATGGACCAGATATACCTGCACTTGATAATTGGTTAAATAGGCAACTTATTCAGGAGAGCAATAGATTAGAGATTTTATTGGAAAAGCTATGGTCAGATGTTCACTGGAATAGGTCTAATAGGGTCTTGATACTTGGAAGTCGCCCTCTATTTTGGGCAATACATCCATTGCGCTCAGTCCCTGAAGGTGGAGTTGTAATTATGGCTTCTTCTCAAGAGAAGGTTCGTATAGAGGCTCAATTAGATATTTTAGATTTTATTTTAAAACCAAAGTTAATTAATGATAGTTTAACTGCTTTAAAGGAACTACCTCCTAATTTTAACTTTGAATGGATTGGTGGTCGCCTAGGTACTAATCAATTAAATGATAATAATTTACATCATATTTGGGATGCAATTACACAACGTTGTAATACAAAAACAGGCATGAGATTATTAATCAGCACTTCTTCTAATGGCCCATTAGGTTCTTTGGCTCAATCACTTGATAAGAACATGATTGAAGATTATCAGGGTGAGGTATTTGCTAAAATTGTATCTATAGAGAATCAATTTCTTTTGCATCAAGACAAGACTAATATTTTAGTTAAAGAACTTAAAGAATTGGGATGGAGTATAGAAATTGAAAAGTGGGAAGAAGAACTATCTTTATATTTAGATCAGAAATTAGAAAAAAGATGGATTGGTGAAAGCACTTTATATGGAAAATTAATGAAGGAAAAATTAGAAGGAAAAGAATTCAATTATTTACATAATATTTTTACTAAATTAAGAGGTAGGAAACTATCTCATATTATAAAACATGTAAAATTGATTGGTTTCTTATAATTTATTAAAACATAAAATAGGTGGTGATAAATTAGATTTTTTATTACAGGCTATACCAATATACCAAGATCGAAATGTAATAAATTCCGTCTTAATAATTAATTTTAGTGATTGATGCAATACTTCGCTTTGATTTTCATTTAAAACCCATTGCTTTATGTCTTTGTAAAGAGTGCCTCTTTGCCATTTTATAGCAGCCTCTTTTATAACCCAATTAGATAATAATAATTTTCTTTTTGAGGTTAAATTTTTATTATTTAAAGTTTCTTTTTCTGAATCTGATAAGAAAAGATTAATTAATTTTTCTGGATTAAATAATCGATCAGACCTTTCAATGTCTACTCCTATTTTATCTTCAGACCAACCAATTAATAAGGCATCTTTGCAATGACTAATGCTTATATATCCCCAACCCCTTGCCAGCTCTGGTGCTTGACCAGGGAGAGAATGTAATGGAATTTCTAATGGATTTACTTGAAAACGGGTAGATAAAGCTAGTCGGGCATATCCTCTTGAATGTATAAATTCTTTTTTTCTCTTAGGGGATAATTGACTGGCCCATTTTTTTTCTTCCAAAGTTATTTGTTTTAATGGTGCTGCTACCGGAAATAGCCAAAGCCCTAGTACGCTTGCATTCTGGTTTATTTGTGAAGGCAATGTCTTTAAAAGTTGGTGATAGTGCTCCTGGGTTCACTCTTCCTGATAAGGATGGTGATCTAGTAACTCTGGAATCATTTAAAGGGCAAAGGGTTGTAATTTATTTTTATCCCAAAGATGATACTCCTGGTTGTACAAAAGAAGCTTGTAGCTTTAGAGATAATTGGACAAAATTTCAGTCTCATGGAATTCAAGTTATAGGAATCAGCAAGGATCCTGCTAGTTCTCATGCCAAATTCATTAATAAATATCAACTGCCTTTCATTCTTTTAACAGATGCTGAACCATGCCCTGTGGCAAGTTCTTTTGATAGCTATGGATTAAAGAAATTTATGGGTAGAGAGTATATGGGAATGATGAGACATACTTTTGTGCTTGATACAGAAGGAAAGCTTGAATTTATATATTTAAAAGTCAAGGCAGACAAAATTGCTGATCAAGTTCTTATGGATTTAGGATATGAGTAAGGAATTTTTAAAGCTCTATCATTCCTTCTAGAGCAAGATTTGGATAATGAAATACTTCAAGTTGTCTTTCTTCTAATTCCTTAAAGATTATTGGAGAATCACCTCCACATAGCCAAATAGGTACATCTTCTTTTCTGTTTGCTTCTATAAGAGTTCCAATTAATGACTGCAGAGTCCCTTTTAACATTGCGTTGCTTGTTGAAATAGGAAAAAGTTCTCTTGGAAATGATTCGAATTCAGGGTATTGCAAGTTTTTTGTTCCTTTGGCCATGGCTTTTAGTTGCAGACGCATTCCAGCTACTAATTGACCCCCGATAAATTCTCCTTTGCAATTGACTCTAGTCAGACTGAAAACAGTCCCTGCATCCGCTACTAGCAAACCATTCTGATGTCTTTTGGAAATTTCCTTTGACTTAGAATATGCTCCCCATGCTGCTAGAGCTCTATCTACACCAAGCCAAGGAGGAGTATTTAATAAAGGTATATCTTTGAGTTCAATTTGAAGTGAAGGATCCAAATTAATGTCCTGAGGAATTTTCCCTACTGTTGCCCAAGCCCATAAAGGTTTCTCAAGATATTGGAGTATTTTCTTTTTCTTGGAAGTACTTATGAACTTCCATTCATTATTTTCTTTGAAGCCCCAATGCCATCGACTATTACCAATTAAGAGACAACTTCCCTCATCCTTGACTTTGCATTTCATTCTTTGTGGTTATCTCCATTCGAAGCAGGAAGATGAATGCCACATTCTTCTTTTAATCCTCCAAACCTAGTATTTCTTCCTTTTTCATTCGTACTATCGGGCCCACTAGAGTGCCAATCTCCAATAGTTGAATAACCTTTGTGAAAAAGAGGGTGTTGAGGCAAATTATGTTCTTGCATATAGTAATAAACATCTTTTGTTGTCCAATTCAGTAATGGGCGTATGGAAAGTCGATCCCGAATTTTATCTAAGCATGACATTGAACTTCTATGTCTCGTTTGACCACCTCTAACACCACTTGCCCAACACAAAATATTTAATTCATCAAAGGCTTCTTCTAAAGGATTCACTTTCCTAATTAAATGATATTTTTCTAAATCTTTTTCAGATTTTGTTTCCCATAGCTTCCCATGCAACGCTTCCATCCTTGCTGGAGAAATATGGCTCTGGACTACTTTTATGTTGATGTTGAGCTTGTTAATTAGCTCTTCGGCATATTTATAAGTTTCATGAGGCAAATAACCTGTATCTACCCAAATGACTGTTGGAGATATTTGTAATTTCAGTAGATGAACCATATTAAGCAAAATGGCAGATTGGATCCCAAAGCTTGTTGTAAGCGCAAAATTTGCCCCAAATTCTTTGTAGGCCCATTGGATTTGTTCCTCTGGAGAAGATCCTTCCAATTTTCGTCTACTTTCTTCTATTGGAAAATTGTATAGAAATTCTCTATGAGCCTTTGTGGAAGGTTGTCTTGTCAGAGAATTGGTTGTTGCATGGTCGGTCATGTTTCTATTATCCAATAACGCTTTCTTTGTAATTTTGTTTAAGGTTTAAAAAACCTCAGGGTTTAAACCTATGGACTTTAATGATCCTAATTCTGAGGCTGTTGTTTTAGTTGGTGGTGGTTTTGCAGGATTAAATACAGCTTTTGCATTGAGTCGTTGTCAAAAGCCGCCTAAAATTATCTTGATAGAGCCGAGATCAAGATTTATTTTCTTTCCACTTCTTTTTGAATTATTAAGTGGAGAACTCATGATTTGGGAGGTTGCACCAACCTACAAATCTTTAATTGTGAATAGAGGAATAGCTTTAATTACAGATTCTGTAGAGCATATTGATACTGATCGAAAAATTGTTTCAACTTCATCTGGCTTAAAAGTTAACTTTTCACAAGTAGTAATTGCTACAGGAACTAAATCTAATAATTTTCTTCAAACTAATATCTCTAAAAATGCTTATACATTTTGTAATTTCTCGGATGTTCAATTATTGAGGAATTTAATAAATGAATTAAAGTTTAAAAATAAGACTATTAATACTTTAGTGATTGTTGGAGCTGGTCCAACAGGAGTTGAACTAGCTTGCAAAATTTCTGATTTATTAGAAAAGCAAATAGAGATACATTTGATTGAGATTTCAGGTAAAATTTTAGCTAATTCTAAAGCTTTTAACCAGTCACAAGCTGAAATTGCATTACAAAAAAGAAAAATAAAAATTCACTTGAATACTGAAATTTTATCAATGTCTTCAAATAATGTTTTACTTAAAGATATAAAAAATAATAGGTTCTCAATATCTCATAGAGGGTTGATATGGACAGCAGGTACGCGAGCTTTTTTTCCTCAGATCACTCCTCAACCTTTATTAATTGAAGGAAGATTGCCTATTGATTATAAGTTGCGTGTAAAAGAGTTGCCAAATGTTTTTGCATTGGGAGATGTGGCTATTGATAAAGACAGTCCTTCTCCAGCGACTGCTCAAGTGGCAATTCAACAAGCTGAAATTGTGGCAAGCAATGTTATGGCTCTTCGCACAGGTAATCCCTTGAAAGCTTTCCAATTTAAGGATTTTGGAGAGATGCTTAGTCTAGGCATAGGACAAGCAACTATTACTGGCCGAGGCATTACGTTGTCTGGCTCTTTGGCGTATCAAATACGTCGTTTGACTTATTTGACAAAAATGCCCACTATTTCTTTAGGTATTAGTTCTACAGTCGCTTGGTTAATTTCTAAAAAACAAAAATTTAAATAAAAGGAAGCAGACTTTTAATATTATTTAAGTCAGCTTATCTTTAGTTCATGAGCTTTTAGGAACTTTTTATGTTGGTAGATTCCAAGAATTAAGTATGAATGAGTTGAACGCAGTATTTGATAATCCTCATGCTGTCATTACTTTGGCAGTTCTGTTGTTAGCAGTGATTTTTTTTGTTGCAGGTACTTTGGCGCCAGAATTGACTGGTCTTTTAAGTGTTGCGCTTTTAATGGCTACAGGTGTTCTTTCTCCTCAAAAAGCATTAGCTGGCTTTGGAAGCCCTGCATTAATAACACTAATGGGCTTATTTGCCGTCTCTGCAGCACTATTTAAAAGTGGTGCATTAGATAGATTACGAGAGTTGATTGCCTCTGAAAGTATTCGTACACCAAGACGTCTAATTGCAATGTTGGGGTTTGTAGTTGCCCCTATATCTGGAGTGGTCCCTAATACCCCTGTTGTGGCATCTCTGTTACCAGTTATTGAGTCTTGGTGTGTAAAAAGAAAAATATCGCCTTCTAGAGTTTTACTTCCTTTGTCATTTGCAACAGTATTAGGAGGGACTTTGACTCTTTTGGGTAGTTCTGTAAATCTTTTGGTAAGTGATATTAGTGCTCAACTTGGTTACGGCTCATTTGATTTGTTTACATTCACTTCTATTGGTATTCCTATATGGCTTTGTGGAACAACTTATTTATTGTTGGCCCCTCCAATACTTTTACCTGATCGCGGAATAGTTAATAACGAATTTAGTGGAAGCACCGATCAAACGGGATATTTTACTGAGGTGACTATTCCTAATGATTCGGAATTAGTTGGACAATCCTTACGCAATAGTCGTTTGCAAAGGCGTTTTGATGTTGATGTTTTGGAACTTCAACGAAACCGAGAGAGATTCCTTCCACCTCTTGCAGAAAGAACAATTGAACCAGGTGATCGTTTGTTACTTAGAGTTACACGTGCAGATCTTTTAAGGTTGCAACAAGAACATACAGTTCAGTTAGCCAAAGCAGATTTTAACGAGAAAACAAAATTTTTATCGCCCGGATCCGTGGAAGGGCAGAAAACAGTTGAGGTTCTTTTGCCGGCAGGATCAACACTTGCAGGAGCAAGTTTAAGAGAATTGCGATTTCGTCAAAGACATAATGCAACCGTTTTAGCATTAAGACGTGGCCAGCAAACGGTGCAGGAACGTCTTGGACAAGCTGTTTTGCGTGAAGGAGACGTATTGCTTTTGCAGGCTCCTATTGATTCACTTCGTGGCCTTCAGGCAAGTAATGATTTGTTAGTGCTAGATCAATTTGAAAATGATTTACCAACTGTTAGACGTAAACCAATAGCAATTTCAATAGCTATTTTAATGTTATTAGTACCAACTATTACTTCTCTGCCTCTTGTTTCGTCAGTACTATTGGCTGTTATTGCTATGGTTTTAGGAGGTTGTATTAGACCTGCTGAAGTTTTGCGCTCTATTAGATTGGATGTGATCCTTTTGTTGGGATCACTTTCCAGTTTTAGCGTTGCGATGAATGTAACTGGACTTGCAGATATTTTCGCCAATACACTTGAATATTGGTTGGAAGATTTGCCAATTTATTTAGCGTTGCTAGTCATAGTCTTTTCTACGACTATCTTTACTCAATTTATTAGTAATGCAGCATCAGTAGCACTTTTAGCTCCTGTAGCTGTTCAATTAGCTCCAGGGTTGAATTTACCTCCTATAGCACTATTGTTGTCAGTCTTATTTGGAGCAAGTCAATCTTTCTTGACTCCTATGGGGTATCAAACAAATTTGATGGTTTTTGGTCCAGGTAGATATCGTTTTCTAGATGTAACGCGATATGGTGCTGGATTAACAGTCTTAATGACTTTGATTATTCCAGGATTGATTTTAGTGGAATATGGAATTTGATAAAAGCCTCATGAGTTTCAAATATCCACTCTTCGATTTTGTTTATTGGAACCTTATGGCATGCGACAAAGATGAAGGTTAGCCCATGATATTAACTAAGTCTATAAATCAGAAAGTTGATAGGACTAAGAGACTTACAGTCCCACAATTTACAGTTCTTACTGGCTTGCTTGTAATTGCTCTTGGCACATTAATTCTTGCCAGTCCTATATGTTCTAGTTCAGATGTTGGTCTATGGGAAGCTTTTTTTACGGCTACATCTGCAGTTACGGTTACTGGTTTATCAATTGTTGATATAGGAACCGATCTAACAGTATTTGGTCAGGTTGTTTTGGCTGCAATGTTATTAATCGGTGGTCTAGGTTTAATGGCTATAACCACCTTCCTTCAGGGTTTTGTAGTTACTGGAACTGAGCTTAGATGTCGCTTAGACAGAGGAAAGACTTTAGATGAATTTGGAGTTGGAGGAGTTGGAAGAACTTTTAGAGGTATTGCTTTAACTGCTGCTGTTCTAATTATTTTCGGTGCAATTATTCTTTATTACTTTGGTTTTAATGATATTACAAATGTTGGAGAAAGATTTTGGGCTTCTTTATTTCATAGTATTTCTGCTTATAACAATGCAGGTTTTGGTTTATGGTCTGATAGTTTGCAGTCTTATCGAACTAATTGGGTGGTTAATGTTGTAATAATTTTGTTGATTATATTAGGAGGACTTGGTTGGCGGGTGACTAGTGATATTTGGAGTAATCGCTATTCCTTGAAAATTCGCAATTTAAGTTTACATACTCGATTAGTTATACGTACATCTTTGATTCTGATTGCTATTGGAACATTTGGCTTGTTCTTGACGGAGTCAATAACTGAAGGCAACTTTTTTTCACAAATAGACTTGCAAGAACGCTTTGCTAGTGCTCTTTTTGAATCAATTAGTTCTAGAACTGCAGGTTTTACTAATATCCCTATATCTATTGATACTATTTCTGATTCTGGTCTTTTGCTACTGATGACTTTGATGTTTATAGGTGCAAGTCCAGGTGGAACTGGTGGTGGCATTAAGACAACAACTGTTGCAGCACTTATGGCTACTACAAGAACTACTTTGCGTGGTCAAAATGATGTTATTATTAGAAATCGCCAAATATCTGACAAAGTTATTTTAAAAGCTGTTGGTATCACAGTTGCATCGTTGTTGTTTGTATTAGTTATGGCCTTATTACTTAGTATGACTGGTGGGGAAAGAGGTGGTGAGCCTTTTTCTTTTCTAGAAATGCTTTTTACTTGTATTTCTGCTTTTGCTACTGTTGGATTTGATTTAGGAGTCACTCAAGAGTTAGGTCATTTTGGACAATTTGTTTTAGTTGTAGGTATGTTTGTAGGAAGATTAGGTATCTTGTTGTTATTAAGCTCTATATGGCAAGTTTTAAACTCAGGAAAGTTTAATTATGACAGTCGTGTTGGTTACCCTCATGAAGATCTTTATGTATAGCTCTTTTTGTGAGGCACAATCATGACTGATTGGTGGCAATGGTCGCCTAAGAAATCGGGAGATGATCTTGGGTTTGCTGTAGTTGGAGTTGGTCGATTTGGAACTGCCGTTTGCAGAGAGTTGCTTAGAAATGGAGCGGATGTTTTGGCAGTTGATTTTTCTGCGAAAGCAATTGAGGAATTGCGACAATTAGAGCCTGCTATAGAAGCAAGAGTTGTTGATTCCACAGATGAAGAGTCAATGAGAGAGGCCGGTGTCCTTGAAATGGGAACTGTAGTTGTTGGAATTAGTGAACCAATTGAAGCAAGTATTACTACAACTTTAATTGTTAAAGATACAACTGGTAGCAAGGTTACTCAAGTTATTGCTCGCGCAACAAGTGATCTGCATGAAAAAATGTTGAAAAGAGTTGGTGCTGATCGAGTTGTTTTTCCATCAAGAATGCAAGGAGAAAGATTAGGCCTTGAACTTGTGAGGCCTAATTTAATTGAACGATTAGAATTAGATGACCAAACAGGTATTGATGAGATAAAAGTACCTGATGAATTTATTGGCCGTTCTTTGCGTGAATTGAATTTAAGAAAGAATTTTAAAGTTAATGTTTTAGCAGCAGGACCTGCCAATGGTTTAACTGTTAACCCTCCAGCGAAATATTTATTAGAAGAAGAGCATGTTTTAGTTGTAATGGGTTTAATGGAAGACCTTCAGAAGTTGCCTCAGGAATAAATCAAATCGTCTCAATTTTGACGGTAAAATTTTAGTCTTCTTGGCGCTCCTCTTAATCTTCTAGGCTCTTGAGCCTCCAAATCAGAACGGAATCTTTCTGTATTAGCAATTGATGGTACGTCCGTTTCTGATGGCATATTTTGTTCCTTGAAGCGTTTGACACCATCTTGGATAAGGACCTTGGCCATATTGCTAACAGTCCTTGATTCTTTTTGTGCCAGAAAAGCTAGTTCTTCACACAGGTCTTCTGGAAGCACGACCTGTACTCGAGGGGATTTCGGTTTCCCGTTCGATGAATTTTGCCTAGTAGCCATGACCCACTAAAACTAACGGGTAACCTTTAGTGTACACTTATATGCAAGGATAGTATCCATGACTATGATTGTTTTGGATTTTAACTTCCTTTTTCGACCAATTGCAATAACTGATCAAAATCATTCATCTGACCAGCCAGCGCTAAACGTCGATTTATTTTCTTCCACAGTTAATTAACTAAAGGAGTGATCAATGTCTCAACCCACTCTTCCAAAAGCATCATTTTCGCAGTATTCATCTTCAAAAGATCATCTTTTAGGCTCTACTAGTCATAGAAAAAAGACTAGAAGAAATTCTGAAAATAGTGATGTTTTGATTTCTGCCGTTATTAGTTCTTATTTACTTACTCATCTTCATCAAGTTCTTCAAAGAGCTGAGTATGGAGCAACTAAAGAGGGTAGAGCTTCTCAAGCTTCTAACTTTGCTCAATTACGAAAAGTGTTGTGCATGGATGCTCGCAGCATGGAGGATGCATCTGCATCAGGAATAAAAGAAGGTAATCAAGAACAATTCAATGATTCAACAATTGAGCCGAAAGCGGCTTAAGGGAATAGGGTCTTTTTAGTTACTTTTTTTGCTTATGAGCAGTAATGCTCCAGAGCTTTATAAACGAATAGAAGCGGATGAGAATTATACAAAGATTCTTTTCCGGCAAGCCTTACAAGATCCTCAGGGCGCCTTGAAAATGATTTGTGAAATTGGCGAGGCAATGGATTTACCTGTCACATCTGATGAGGTTAAGCATTATCTTTCTACTCTTGATGATGCTGATACAAAGCAATGGTTAATTAAGGCTAGAGGGGGCCTCTAAACTATTTATCATTTCAGGTGATTTAGTTTTTTCTAATAAAGGCATTACTTTAATTTCTCGACGGTTATACCCGCCTCCGCCTGCCAAAGTCCAAAAGAACCAATAGCTAGGGATTGCTAATCCAGCAGCTAAAAATATCGCAGTAATTTGTTCCAGTCTGATCATGGGTTTAGATTAGGCATGGAACTTTTTATAGTTTCTCTCATTTCAAGCGAAATGATGTAAAAAGTAGGCTTTTTTTTTGTGCTTCGACTAGAGCGCGTAAGTAAAATTTATCCAACTGGAGAAGTTCTCAAAGATATAACTTGGGAAATAAAGGCAGGGGATCGAATTGGGCTTGTAGGAGCAAATGGAGCGGGTAAATCAACTCAATTTAAAATCATTTGTGGTTTTGAAGAACCTACTACTGGGAATGTTGTTCGACAAGGTGACCCACGCATTGCTTATTTGAAACAAGAATTCGATGTTGATATACAAAGAACAATACGAGAGGAACTTTTTCAAGCATTCAAAGACGCTTCTCTGGTAATCAATCAAAAAAAAGCATTGGAGAAGGAAATGGAGTCAGAGAGAGCCTCTAATGATTCATCTTTTCTTGACTATTTAATTTCTAAACTAGGAAATTTACAGACTCGTTTTGAGGATTTAAATGGTTATGAGCTTGAAGCAAAAGTTGAGAAAATTTTACCTAAAATTGGCTTTTCTTCTGAAGATGCTGATCGATTAGTAGAAGATTTTTCAGGTGGATGGCAGATGCGGATTGCATTAGGTAAAATCCTTTTACAAGATCCAGACTTGCTTCTATTAGATGAGCCAACTAATCATTTGGATTTAGAAACGATTAAATGGTTAGAGACATATCTTACGCAGCAGAAAACCGCAATTGTTGTTATCAGTCATGACAGAACATTTTTAGATAATGTCTGCACCCAAATTGTTAGTACTGAAAGGGGCAATTCAAAAACATATCATGGAAATTATTCTGCTTTTATTGAACAAAAAAAACTAGAAAAAGAATCTATTCAATCTGCTTTTGAAAGGCAACAAAAAGAATTTTCATCGCAACAAGCTTATATTGATAGATTTCGAGCAAGTGCAACAAGAAGTACGCAGGCAAAAAGTAGAGAAAAATTACTAGATAAAGTAGATAAAATTGATGCTCCTGAAATAGAACTTGGTGGACCAAGATTTAGCTTTGCAGATGCTCCAAGATCAGGTAAAGAAGTTTTAAGGATTGAAGATTTAACTCTTAGTTATGGAGAAGAAATTCTTTTTTTAGGAGCAAAACTTAATGTAGAACCAGGAGATCATATAGCTTTTGTAGGAGCAAATGGTTCTGGTAAATCAACTTTACTTCGATTAATTATGGGTTTAGAAAAACCTGATGAAGGAACAGTTCAATTAGGTCAATACAATATTTTTCCAGGATATTTTGAACAAAATCAAGCAGAAGTTCTTGATCTCAATAAAACAGTTGTTGATACATTGTATGAAACTGTTCCTGATTGGACCCAAACCAAAGTTAGATCATTATTAGGCAGCTTTGGTTTAAGTAATGATTCTGTATTTAAAGAAGTCTCTAAAATAAGTGGCGGAGAAAAAGCACGTCTTGCTCTTGCTTTACTTCTTGTAAAGCCTATTAATCTTTTATTGCTTGATGAACCAACTAATCATCTTGATATTCCCGCCAAGGAAATGTTGGAAAAGGCAATTATGGATTACACTGGCTCCGCATTAATTGTTTCTCATGACAGATACTTTATATCACGTGTAGCGAATAAGATTGTTGAACTTAGAGATGGCCAGTTGTTTTTATATAGGGGTGATTATAGTTATTACAAAGAAAAGAAATTAGAGGAGGAAAGAATTTATAAAGAACAATTGAAGTTGGCAGCTAGAGAAGCAAAAAGATTAAAAAACCGTGATCTTAAAAGAAAAAAATCAAATCAAAAAAATAGAATTAAAAATTAATTTTATTTTTTAATTCCTTATATCTAATTCATTTATATCTATAGGCTTGATTAGTAATTCCAGTTTTTCTCCTCCCCTATTAATAATAAATCTTAATGCTATTTCGTTTCCATGGTTATTAATTGAATCGACAACATCTGATGGATTTTTAATTTCTTTATCACCAACTTTTGTTATTATATCATTAATTTTTAAACCACCTTTCTCTCCTGGAGCTCCTGGAATAAGATAGCGAATAACTGCTCCATGCTGTTCTAATCTATTCCCTTGATTATCAATTAAAGGTAATTGTGAAAGACTTACACCAATGATTGGATGGCTAGCCCTTCCTTTTTTTATGAGTTGGGTTGCAATTATTTTTGCTTTATTAATTGGAATTGCAAATCCTAATCCTGCTCCTGGACCAGATCTAACTAAAGTATTTATTCCGATAACTTCTCCTTTTGCATTTAATAAAGGCCCTCCAGAATTTCCTGGATTTATTGCTGCGTCTGTTTGAATTAAATTAATTCTCTTATCTGAAATACCAAGTTGAGAAGAATTTCTATTGAGATTACTAATAATTCCTAAAGTCACTGTATTTTCCAGGCCAAATGGATTGCCTACAGCAATTGCCCAATCACCAACGGTGATTTTGTCAGAATCGCCTAATGATGCTACCGGCCATGGACCTGGACCAGTAATTTGAATCACAGCTAAATCTGTCAAAGAGTCTTGTCCAATTACTTTCCCTTCTACTCTTCTTCCATCAGACAAGCCAACCATTAATCTGTCAGTCTTATCAACTACGTGAGCGTTTGTGAGGATAAGACCTCGGGAATTAAAAATGACCCCACTTCCTTGACCACTTTCAATTCTAGATCGAGGGACATTATTCGGAAAACTAAAGAATTTTTCAAAGTATGGATCTATTAATAGACCCTGAGGATATCTTCCATAATTATTTGAATAAACTCTTCTTTGCGTGTCAATTGTGACGACAGCAGGCCCACTTTTTGCTACAGCTTCAGAGACAAAACTCTTAGGTGATAGTGATTCAGTTTCTATAGATACTGGAAGGGCATGAATGGACTTGGGAAAATTAATTTCATACATTGCCCCACCAGCGAGAATCAAGAAAAGGTAGGTTTTAATGATTTGATTTAATTGTCCTGAGAATGTACAAAAACCTTGGAAATTTTGCAGATTCATTTCTTTCATAATTTCCTCAGGGACGACATTGTTTAATCAACTTGATATTGTCAGGGCATATTAATAGGAAAATTCGATTAGAATTAAATTATTCGAGTTTCCTTTTTGTCTCATTTTATAATTTCCCATGTTGAACTACCTACTTCCTTTTATTTATGCCATAACTGTGCTGTTTCTTTTAATTAAAGCAGGGCAAGTGATGTCCAAAGGATTTTTTGCTGATCAGGGCAAGAAACAAGATTTCAAAAGATCTACCAAATCTTTTACTGATCGCACGGGTCAGGTTACAGTCCATCCTGAGATTCTGAATGAAGATGGTAGCTTTACTGATGAAGAATTGCTCACGGTACGTTTCTCGAGTGATAGTTTCCCGTCAAAGTTAAAAGAGAATTCTGAGGAATAAATTTATTAGGATTCTTCTCTACTCAAGTCATAAATTTAAATTTTTCATTGGGGATTAAATTTTGGAACAAAGAACTCGAATAGTTGCATCTGTCTTAAAGACCCTTAAATTGCCTCCAAGATTTAGGCTGAAGCTCCTAAAAGAAGACCCTGTTCGTTTAGAGCTTAGTTTGACACCAGCATATGGAAAAAAACCTGTCCAAGTTGGCTTAGTCGAATCACTTGACTTGGTAGCAAGGAGAGATAGAGAAGGCAGAATTCCCAGGGATTTACAAGGGACCTGGGACTGGACAGTTCGACATGGAAAAGTGAGTACAGGAGGTTGGAATCCTTTCCTTAAAGAGGCTCTTCAAACAATGTTTGAAACTGGATTGCCAGCAATAATTTATGAGGAGTTAACAGGGGAGGATTATCACCCAGTTGATGGAGCCAGACATGTTCGTTAGGAATATAGGAGTGGATTAAAAAAAAGTATTTAAAGCATGAAACACTTTTTGTTTTTTTTTAGTTAAAATAGATTTATCTATAGAGGTCATAAATGCCTGACAACCTTCCACCTCGCTTTGGTTTCGTTAATTATGCAGAGATTTGGAATGGTCGATTAGCCATGATGGGGATACTTATTGGTTTAAGTACAGAACTTTTAACTGGAAGAGGAATTCTGACTCAAATTGGATTGGGTTGAGTAATTTAAATTCCTAATATTTCTACTTTAAATTTGCAAGTTGAATCTTTACCAAGGTATTCAGTTAGTGAATTGAATCAAGCAATTAGTGCTCTTCTTTCAAGAGGTTTTGCGCCATTATTTTTATTAAATGCGACAGTTTCAAAATGCCAGCTAAAGAGAGGGCATTTATGGATGACTTTGACTGATGGTGAGTCGACCATTGATGCAGTTGTTTGGTCATCACGTATTCCTAAGGTTAATTATCAACCCAAAGAACAAGATGGAGTATTAATCATTGGGAAATTGAATTTTTGGCAGACTCAGGCGAGAATATCAATTAATGTTATTGAAATAAAGGCAAGCATTTCTACAGTCCTAAGGAAGTTTGAAGTTGTTCGTAAATTATTACTTAACGAAGGTTTGATTAATCAAAAACGCAAAAGATCATTACCTAAATACCCAAGTTCTATAGCCATTCTTACAAGTGTTCCAAGCTCTGCTTTGGCAGATATGTTAAGGACTGCTAAAGAAAGGTGGCCTCTAACTAAATTATTTATTATCCCTATCCCTGTTCAAGGTGATGTTGAAATTAAGATCAATTCCCTTTTGAATAAATTGTCTAAATCATATAAAAAGCTTGGTATACAAGCCGTAATTCTTTCACGAGGTGGCGGAAGTAGAGAAGATCTAATGGTTTTTGATACCGAATTATTATGTAGGAAAGTAGCAAATTTCCCTATTCCTTTAATTACTGGCATTGGCCATGAGGATGACTTAACTGTGGTTGATTTGGTGGCTGATCATAGAGCTGCTACGCCAACTGCAGCAATTGTTGATTTATTGCCTGATAGGAGAGTTGCTTTATCTAATTGTATTCAGAAACAATTAAGATTATCTGATTATTGTTCTTGGTTTATTAAAAACCAGAGGAATATAATAACTAAAAAATTAATTACCCTGAAAAATTATTCACCTTTTAATTTGATTTTAAATTATAAAAATCAACTTGATTATAAAAATAAACTTTTAAATGCTTTGTCTCCTAGAAAATTACTTTCACGAGGTTTTTGTATTGTAAGAAATGAATTTGGAGAGATAATAACTTCAGTAAGTAATTTAGAAATTAATTCGAGAATTAGACTTCAGCTTGATGATGGTAAACTTGACTCTATTGTTGAAAATATTGATTCTTCAGGAGATGGAATTGAATGAATAAGAAAAAATCTTTAAAAAATGAAGATAAAGGTTTTGAGAAAGAAGTTTCTAAAAAACAGATTAATGATTTAAAAATAAAAGAATTACGTAATAAAATATCTAGAATAAGTTATGAAGAATCTTTAAAAAAATTAGATTTAATTTTAGATGATTTGCAAAATGAAAATATATCTATTGATGATATATGTTATAAATATCTTGAAGGCCAAATATATTTAGAGCATTGCGAGAACTTATTACAAATAGTTGAACAAGAAGTTATTGAAATAAATCCCGATAGTTTAGAAGAAATAAATTAAATTTATTTAATATCTTCTGAATCAACATCAATAATTACTGAACTAGCAGGAATTGAATTGTTAGTTTTATTAGATTTATTTTCTTTATTAATTGAATTGGAAACTATTTTTCCACATACTGGACATTGTGGAACTTCATTAAAAAAAGATGCTCCACAATTATCACAAGTTTTTGATCTTGCTTGAAGGATTTTCCATCCGAACCAACCTAGACCTCCTAATAATATTGGGACTAAAAAAATTATTAGGATGAGGCCTCCCGCAATATCTAGCAGGAATCTTCCAGCTGTAGAAGGTATCAGTAAAATTAATATAAAAGCCAACCAGATTATTGAGGAAGGCCTGTTCATTTCATTAAAAGAATTAAGCTAGTTGTACTTATTAAACTAGAGTTCAAATATTGATAGTGTTCGGTTCTCCGCGCCTACTTAGGTTGTTACTTGCTATCACTACACTCCAGCATTGTCCAAAATAAATTATTACACCTACCATCCAAACCCATAATGTCAAAACTAATACTCCTCCTATAAAACCATAGGCTTGAAAACGAGTACCTAATGAAAGAATACTTCGACTTACTGCGAGATTAAGAATGGTCAATAGGGTTCCAATGAAAAGTGCTCCAGGTATTAAAGGTTTTAAAGGAACTTTTCTACTGGGAAGTAATGCTTGTAGAAGAAGAGCCGTAATTGAAAATCCAATTAACGGAAGAATGAATTGCCCAACTTGAAGAACTGGAATTTTGTTTAAGAATTCTGCCAACCAAGGACTTGCTTGAGTGAGATCATCCAATACTGCTCCTGGAATCATTCGGACATTTGCACTTATTTGATCTACAACCATTAACAAACCAACTAAAAGAACCAGGAAAAAAGCTTCTACTCGATTTCTGATAAATCGAAACGCTTGCATCCGTAGTGGCTGCACTGTTTTTCTGGGTAATGTATCTTCCCATAAACGATCTGTTCCTCTTTGCAGAGTCAAATAAGCATTTCCAGCGGTAACCATTAAAAACATTGCTCCTAATAAGCCTGCGCCAAATCTTTGATCAACAAGTTTGATTAATGTTGTATCAACTAGATCAACTACTGAAGGAGGAAGTACTTGAGCTGCTAAAACAATAATTTGGTCATTAAGACCTTGCTGTTGCCCCAAAAACCATGAGGCTACGGATAAAGAAATTATTAGAATAGGAAAAAAGGATTGAAGCGTGTAATAAGCAAAGGCTGCACTCAGGTCAACGCAATCGCATCTAGACCATTTTTCATAGGCATTCCATAGACTTCTAAAAACCCATATTGTTTTACGGCTTAAGCGTAAATTCACCTTCTTACTCACTTATTGTTCTACTTATGCTAATTGGATATATGAGATTTTTCTTGTAAGTCATTTTTTACGTTTATTGGATTAATTACAAATTCTTATTAGAAAAACCTTTTTCATTCTTTATACATCTGATTGAAATTCTAGTTTTCTATTAGCAATTGCGCCCAAGGCCATAGTGCATTCATTGTTTCTTTTGAAGAAGTTGCTAATAATGGAAAGTTCACGGAACCTAAATCTTGTCCTGCTTCTATCCTTTCTGGGTTTATATCTAACCATTTGATAAGACAATTTAATTCAGATAATATTAGCCAAGCAGCTGCTAGATCCCAAATTTTTGGCGTAGATTCTATTGCACCAATAGTTTGCCTTAAGGCCACACTGGTCATATTTAAACTTGATACTCCTAATAATCGTATTTTCCCAGGAAAAACTTTATTTGGCTTGAGTTGTAAAATCTTTATTGAGCGACTACAAAGAGAAACACATTCATTATTTTTGATAGGAGTAATTATATTTGAAATAGGCTTATTATTTAACCAAACTCCTTTACCTTTAATAGCAATTATCCTTTTATTTAGAGCGGGCATGTCTAAGAATGCAGTTTCAGGTTCTCCATTTACAAAACGAGCAATTGAAATAGCCCAATAAGGAATTCCTGCTGAGAAATTTGTTGTTCCATCCAAGGGATCTACTACCCAAAATGATGAGCTTTTAGGGACTATTTTACAACCTTCTTCGCTTAAAACCCCTTCTTTATCATTAGTTATTTTTCCAATACCTTTAACAATAGTTTCATCACTCCAACGGTCACATTCAGTTATTAAGGTCCCATCTGATTTAATGTCAGAACTTATTTTACCAAAGTCATTTAATTGCTTTTTAGATACTTTATCAATTAATTGATTGCATAAATCAAACTGTAATTTATTCAATGAATGTTCCAGATTGTTATTGGTCATAAAAATTTTGCAAGCTAATTTATGACTTGCATAATGGCAATAATTTAGATTCCCTTATGTTAAGGAGATCTTGTGAGCCCTCTAAATTACTAGAAGAACTCTTTTGCTTTATGCAAGATTGTATTTTGTCAATACCTGTTTGTCTACTTAATTGGGAAAGATTAATATTATAGTTTGTAATTGAAGTTATATGGTTTACTTTTGCTTCAGTTAGATCTCGTTGATTATTAACTACTTCTCTTTGATTTGTGATTCCTGCTTTGTATCTTAACTTTGCTAGCCGTAATGATTCTTCTGATGATAAAACTTCTTGATATGATGTTAAAATATTTTTTTGTGATGTTTTAAGTTTAAAAAAGCTTTCCTCTACTTCTGTTCTGATTTTAGCTAGTTTTAGATTAAATTTATTCTCGGCTTCTTTTTCTTTCTTTTTATTATATAAATAAAGTGCTTTTGCCTTCCCACCATCAATTAAATTCCAAGTTGCATTAAGTCCTATAGTATTATTTATATTAGAGCTTTTAGAGTCCATATTAGGAGAGCTAACTAAGGCTTGACCATTAGAAAATGATGTACTAAATGTATTAAAAAGACTTATAGTAGGCTTTTTAGATGCTATAGATATTTTCGCATCATTATTATTAATAAATGCATTAATCAATAATTTATCTAGTTCTTTTCTGAATTTAAATGCTGCAATAACACTTTCTTCAACTTCTGTTTCCCATAAACCTATTATTTCAGGAGTTGACTCTATAAAGGCTTTTTGCTTTGCAGGTAGATTGAGAATTTCTGTTAATTCTCTCTCTCTAATCCTTTGATTTCCTTTGTTATTAGATAGGAGTTGTAAATCTCTGGCTAGTTGAGTCTTTGCTTCTAATAATTCAAATTTTGTTCCGATTCCTGCTTCCAAGCGAATATTTGCTTCTTTAAGACTCAATTTAGAATATTCAACAGATTTTTCTGCAACATTAACTTCTGCATTTGCTTGTTGCAATCGATAAAAGTTTTTTAAAACTTTTAGTCTTATGTCTCTAAGTTTCATCAAATAGGAATACTTTGCCTTTTCAAATTTACTTTTGGCAATATTAATCTCCGGTCTTCTAGTGGGATTAATTATATCCCATTTTATTTCTGCAGAAATTGAAGTAGTCAACTTCCTACTTAATGTATTACTAGAAGAATCAGGTTTGTTGTATGTATAACCATCTAAATATTTTGGTAAACCATTTGAAATTAAGCTTAAATTTGGATAAAGTAATGAAATTTTACTTTTTAATATTAGCTTTGCTTGCTCTACTTTAAGCTTCTCATTTTTTAACTCTAAGTTATATTCCTCTAGTAATTCATTAAGGTCTTTTAATTTAATCTCTATTTTCTTTGTAATCTTAAGATCAGATGGATTTTGAGGAATTAAGCTTCTTTTTTTCATTAGAGTTAAATCTTCTGCAATAACTGCGCTTATACTTGAAAGAGCAAGTCCCAGTAAAAATATAGATAATGTTGCTTTTTTCATTTTTTTATAGACTCCTAATTCATGCCAAGAGCTGTATCAACAACTTCTTGTGCAGAATAAACAACTTTTATTGGGATTTGGAGATGATCGCTAACCTCACTAATTGTCATATCATCTAAAAAAACTGGTTGATCTTGTTTTAACATTACTGAAGGGATTAGTAGTTTAGAACCTAATTTTTGATCAATCAATCCATCTATCAAATCTTGACCAGTTAATAAGCCAGTAACTACTTGATCTTGACCCCAATAAGGGCTAGGGAGTCCATATAAATTCAATGTTAAATTTTCAATTTCATTAAGCTTTTTACAAGTTGGTATTAATGCGCTGCTAACTATTTTCCCAACTACCCAACTGCAATTATGAGACAGTTTTATTTTTTTTGGAAGTTTTTGAGTGGCAATATCTAAATCCTGAAGAAAAGCGCGAATACTTCCTACCCCATTTTCTTGTTGAGGTAGGTCTTCATAATCGGTACGCACTGGTAAAGGTTTTTCGGCAATTAGATACCATTCATCTGCAAGCCAAGCAAATCTTGAACCTGTTTTGGATTTAAAGAATTCTTGTAATTCTTCTACTTGAGCTATTACTTTATTTGCACAATCTCTGTTGACTGGTTCTAATCCATCATTTTTAGGACGAAATCTTGTAAGTCCGACCGGTACCACAGCTGTTGAAATTACTGTTGGATATTTACCTTGAGCATGATCAAATAAATCAAATAATGTTTTTCTTAGATATTCACCATCATTTAGACCAGGGCAAATAACAACTTGGGCATGGATTTGCAGGTTGTTTTTAGAGAACCAATTTATTTGATTCATTAAAAGACCTGCTTTGGGGTTTTTTAACAACTCTGTTCTTAGATTTGGATCTGTTGCATGTACAGAGATAAAAAGTGGAGATAGATGTTGTGTTTTTATTCTGTGCCAGTCTTTATCAGAAAGATTAGTTAGTGTCAGATAAGAACCATATAAAAAGCTAAGTCTATAATCATCGTCTTTAAAATATAAGCTTTTACGTTTACCAGTTGGTTGTTGGTCTATAAAACAAAATGGACAATGATTGTTGCATTGTTTTAAACCATCAAATAATGCTTCAGTAAAACTAATTCCTAGGCTTGTATCTGCATCTTTTTCTAATTCAACTTTATGAATACTGCCTTTTTGATCGAGAATTTCAAGATTTAGCTCCTCATCACTAATCAAAAATTTGTAATCGATTAGATCACGAGGCTTAGTTCCATTAATACTAAGAATTTTATCGCCTGGTTGTATTCCAAGTTCTTCTCCTATTGAACCTGGTTCAACGGATTCAACTAATGCCGGATTGGGAATAGATGTTTCTGATGCCTGAAGCATTATCAATTTATTTGACTAGGTGATTTTCCTGACAGCATTGATAATTAAAATGTTTTTAATGTGTTGATCTTTTGAGGAAGATTAAGTCTTAAGAATAAGGCAATATATCCATATCAATCTTAGGAAGTAAGAGGTAAATTTCAAAGGTCCATTTTGAAAAAGCGAACAAGTCAGATTGAAAATCTTAAGATATACAATCTATTAGACAGTAAGATTTCTTCGTCGAGGATTAGGCTGAACTTTTTATTGCTTGTCAGCGTTCAATCTTCTATCGTGCACCTTCGATAAATTCAGTTCTCGCCTATCAAATCTTTTTTTGCTAATCAAACCTCATTAACAACAGAGGCATATTTATCTAAGCCCAGAACACTAAGATTCTGGGCTAGTACTTTGGTTGTATTGCCAGTATTTGTTCAGGCACCATGGGTCCATATTTATCCTGTATCGGCACTTTTATTTACTTTAGTTTTATTAGCTCTTGGCTTCTCTTTAGATCAATTGATTTCAAAGCGGTATATGTATGTAGGAGAACTTTTAGTCGGTGTCAGCGGCAGTTGGTTAGGAGGATGTCTTTTTTGGGGATGGTTGAGGGAATTTCCTGTTTGGCATTTGCCAGTTGAATCAATCGCATTACCGCTGGCTTGCGTAGGTCTTTACACACGTTGGAGAATTGGAGCAAGCTTCTATTTAGCCTCTCTTCTAGGAACTGCTTTTACAGACTTAATGATTTTATTGACGGGTGTAATGAAATCATGGCCAGAAGTAGTTCGAGCCTCTTTGCAAGATGCTCCCCGGCTATTACATCTAACTGCTTTAGAATTATTAAGTATAGAAAAAATTATTTTATTAATTTCTGCGGCTTTATTAATAGCCTTGATTTCTTATTTAATGAATAAAAGAGCAGAAGTTGATTCTCATTTTAAACAAACTTGGATGGTTGCTAGCGCTGCTCTTATAACAACATTGTGGGTTGATGGGTTGTTCTTTTTAACAACTCTAATTGAACCTCAATTAAGCGGATTGATATAAAAAATTATTTCAAACTTATGAATAACTCTTTAACTATTGGCTCCATTCCTGAGGGACCTTGGGACGTTGTTGTTATTGGTGCTGGAGCAGCTGGTTTGATGGCATCCCTTGAATTACCTGAATATTTGAATGTTTTATTGTTAAACAGGAACACTAGCAAACGTTCTTCAAGTAGATGGGCACAAGGTGGCATTGCTGCTGTCACAAGAAATGAAGATAGTGATTCAAGTCATGCTGAAGATACTTTTCAGGCAGGCGTAGGTCTATGTGATTTAGACGCAGTGACCATGTTTATTCAAAAGGCACCTAAATGCGTTTCTCGTCTTTTGAATCTTGGTATGGAATTTGATCAGGAAGATGGACAACTTTCTACAACTCTTGAAGCAGCTCATAGTTATAGACGTGTTTTACATGTTAAGGATCGAACCGGTAGAGCTTTGGTAGAAGTTTTACAAGATAGGGTCGAAAATAGTTCAAATATTGTTCATCTTCGAGGTGTTCGAGTTACGCAATTGTGGATTGAAAATAATTGCTGTAATGGAGTTCAAGTTCTTGATGGTTCTATTTTGCGATGGATTCCAGCTAGAGCAGTAGTTCTTGCGACAGGTGGCGGTGGACATTTATTTGCTAATACAACAAATCCTGCACAAGCTTCTGGTGAAGGTATTGCTTTGGCTTGGAATGCAGGAGCCTTTATAAAAGACCTTGAATTTGTTCAGTTTCATCCAACTGCCTTGAAATTAGATGGAGCCCCATCATTCTTGCTTTCAGAGGCTCTTAGAGGGGAGGGTGCAGTATTAGTTGATAGATATGGACAAAGTCCTGTCAAACATTTATCAGGCAATGATCTTGCTTCTCGAGATCAAGTAAGTCGAGCACTCTTTCAAGCGATGAGACTTCAAGGTGTCGAGAATTTAGGGCTAGATTTAAAAAATATTGGTGAACGAAAAGCTGAAACTCGTTTTCCTACAATTCTTCAAAGATGTAGAGATTTTGGATTAGACCCTTTAAATCAATTGATTCCAGTGGCACCTGCTGCTCATTATTGGATGGGAGGAGTAGCTACTAATCTAGAGGCAAAAACTAATTTAACAGGATTATATGCAGTAGGTGAGGTGGCGTGTACTGGTTTACATGGTGCAAATCGATTGGCTAGTAATTCATTGATGGAATGTTTAGTATTTGCAAGTCAAATGGATGCAATTCAATTAAATAAGGATTTTCCTAAATTAGCTTGTGACATTAAATATGAAACTTATAAATGTTCTTCAACATCTAGACCTACATTAAAAGTTAATCAGTTAAAATTTGAAATAGATGAGCTTCGAAATTTAATTTGGAGAGAAGCTGGAGTTGATAGATCTTATAAAGGTATGAAACAAGCTTTATTTTCTATACGAAGAAAATTAGACTTAATAAATCATGAACAATTACTTAGATTTGTTCATAACCATGAACCTGGTATGGCCCATGATTTATCAGAAGATGATAGAAAAAAATTAAATTTATTATTGGATTTAAATCATCGCCAAATCACAAGTTCATTAATGTTAGAAGCATGCTTATTTAGAAAAGAAAGTCGCGGTGGACACTTTAGAAATGATTACCCATATAAATTGCCTTTTTGGGAATGTCATTCAATACAAAAAATAGGACAAGATATATCTACTAGACCAGTTCAAAGATAATTAAAGTTTTTAAAAATCTTTAGGACCTTTATAATTACTTAAATCAGCTAATTCATTAAGACTCCTTACACCAGATAAGATTTCACCATTGATTTCCCAAGATGGAAAAGCTTGTATTTCTTTCTCTTGGCAAAGTCTAGCCTGATTATTTTTACCATCTGCAGCACATTCAATTAACAATAATTTTGAGACAGCTTCTTTACCAAAAAGTTCTTTTTGATCGTGACAATGTGGACACCAATATGCAGAGTATGAAACAGCACCTATAGATGTCAAATGTTTTGCAAGCTCTATTGAGGATGAAGTACTTTTTGATATTATAGCTGGTGCTATTCCTTGATTTGATTGAGATATTTTAGAACGACTTGGATCAACCGAAGAAGACCAGATTAATCCACTAAGTAGTACAACAAGAGATATTATTGTCCCTCTAAAAATTAATTCTCCTGGATCATTCCATTTCCCTCCAATTAAAGTCAGAAATAAAATTGATATTGATAAGACTGCTGAAAGAATACAAAAAAAACAAAATGCATTAATTTGCAAAATCATTATTCCTATCAATAGAAGGCTGAAAATAGCCATACAACATGAAAGGAAAAATAATCCCCACCAAGTTTTTCGTGAGATATCATTTTTATTTTCTGTAAGAGTAGGTATTAAAGGAATTATTGACAGTATTAAAATAGTCAAGTAACTCAAAAGCCCCAGAAGAGATAGAGGTATTGAAAACTCATTAAGTTGAAATATCGTCCCCCATGGACTGTTTAAAACTTTGTCGCAGCCATCTAGCCCTCCTGGGCATGATAAAGAACCTATCCAACCCCATCTATTTAAGGTAATTGACCCTGTGTCGATTACACCAATTGTTGAAAGGACGGCAATTGCGATTCTTGCCCACTTAAAACCAGTATCTTGACGACGACGACTTTTTAGTCGCGAACTACTCATGATTAGTAAAAAGATTTTGTAATACCTATGGCATTTTTCGGAGAATGCCTAATTCAGATTCTTAAGGTCTGATTATTTGTGAGCTTCGATTTCATATTCAGATTAATTTTATTGCTTTTAATGCTTTGCTTATTAGAAATGCTGTTCCCAAGCCAGCACCAACCATCCCAAGATAAAAAATGATTCCCATTGAAAAAACTCCCTAGTAGATAGATACTAGAACATATCCTTTGATAATAGTTTTTTATCCCTCATCAGACTATATTTCTAGTCTTGAATATAGTTTTCGCCATTTCTAAGACATTCTTCTGCCCGTTGTAATTCTCGCCCTAGATAAAGAGCATGATCAAGAGCACTAATCGGAAGTTCTTTTAACCCTTCTGTGATTTGAATACCAACTTCTTTCGCAGTTTTCCCTTTATATATTTTTTTGGCAGTTCTTTCTGTTTCTCCTTTACATTTAAGTGGTTTTCCTGTCTCAGGATTAATTGCTTTTCCATATTGATCTATATCATTACTATAGTGCTCTAAAATAATCTCATTTGTTGATTGATCTAATTTGATGATGAAATAACCTTTTGGATCTAGATGAATAAATCTTTTTGAAAGCTTTTGATCAATTATACGAATTGAAGCTGAGATTTGTTTTGTGATAATTCTCTGTTTCATTGCCAAGCCTAAAGAGTAATGGCTCATTGAAGAATTTCTGTTCAAATAATAGGTCCATTCACCTCTAAAGCTTTGAGGTCATGAAATATTTCTTCAGACTGCTAGATGTTTTTGCAGCTAACTTATAACTTCTTATTTAAAAGGCTACAGGTTTATAAATAAAAAATATACTTGATATTTTTTATTTATACGGAACAATCATATTAGTTAAATTCTTAAGAATAATTTGGAGCTTGGTTATGCTTTTTCCTTCTATAAGGTCTTTAGTGGAGATTAGTATTTCTTCTAATAAGGAACATTACCAGCCAGGTAATATAAACTCCTATTTGAAAAACGAAAAACCAAGTCATTTAAAAAATACAACTTATTTTTCCCATAGAAAATTCTCAAGAAAGTCATATTCAAAAAAAATTAGATCATTTGATTACCCAATAGCCTCTTGAATATGAAATTCAGAATAATTGGATATTGTGAGTTATGCGTAAATTGGTTTGCCTTACGAAGGCTTATACCTTTTTCAAAATTTAGTAGAATAGATTACCAATGTAGTTATTGTGGAAATAAATTAAAATTAATAGATTGGAATAAGGAGATTTAATTAGCAATAAAACTTTTTAGGACAAAAAACACAAAAATATTTACCACAATAAAAGAGATGTAAACAATTCCAGGATTTTTCAATCCTTCCGGAGCCGTTAGCTCTATTCCAAGAAAACTAATAACCGTTTGTGAGCCTTTATTTTGATAATTTAATAGGCTTTTTTTTGATTTTTGTTTAGTTGCGTCATCCTTGCTTTCTTCCATTGCTGAACAATAAGGAATTTTATAGTTAGAAACTACTCCATTAAAGATAGTTTTGGTTGATTCTTTTTAAAAGGCACTTCATTATTTGTTGCCTTTATTTCTTCTGAAATCAGTTTATTTACTTGTGGCAACCATTGCCTTATAAGAGTATCCATTTTTGTGTTGTACCACTTATGCATGCTTACTTGAGGTCTCGCTATGAATCCTCTACGTCTTTTATGGCTTCCTCCAGCACCAGGGTCAAAACTTTTTATACCTTTTTTCAATGCCCATTCAATAGGTGAGTAGTAACACAACTCAAAATGAAGATTATTAATCTCAACTTCGCTTCCCCAGTAACGCCCCCAAAGCATGTTCTCATTCCTTAAAAACATAGACATTGCTATAGGTTTTCTTGAATCATTTTTAGTTGCAATAAATAAAATTATTTGATCTTTTAGATTGCTTGAGGCAAGCTCTACAAAAAAGTTTTCAGAAAGGTATTTGCTTCCCCATGGACCCCATCTCGCACAATGCTTTTCATAAAATTTGTACATACTTCGCATCATTGCTGTATTAATATCCGAACCACTTTTAACAGATATTTTTAGATTAGATTTTTTTATACTATTTCTCTCCCTTTTTATATTCCTTCGTTGATTTGCATTAAAACTTTCTAAATAACAAGAAAAATCTTTAGCATTGCCTGCATTCCACATACTATTTATGTTAAGCCATTTTGCACAGCCTGCTTTTTCAGCAAGTAGTTGCCATTCCGAATCTACGTACAAGAAATTACAACTTAAGATTTCATTTTTTATACAAAAATCATCTATTGCTTTAATTATTAATTTAGTTAAATATTCTTTATCCTCATTAGGCGCAAATAGGAATCTATATCCTTCAACTGGACTTAATGGACTCATTCCAATTAATTTTGGATAATAATTAACTTCTAGAATCTTTGCAAGATCAACAAATTGATGATCAAATATAAATTCCCCGAAACTATGGCCTTTCAGATAAAGGGGAGCACAAGCAATGGGTTTATTTTTTCTAGTTATAGATAAATAAAGAGGCTGCCAACCATATTTTGGAGAAATACTACCTGATTTTTCAAGAAGATTTAACCAGTTCCATTTGTAAAAAGGGTTTTTACATTCATAATTTAATCGCACCCAGTCAGCTTCACATATGTCTTGAATTGAATTATGCCATTTTATAATTAAATCTTTCTTTGAGGTCATTATAAAAATTCGGATTTAATTATTGAACCGATTTAGAAAAAATTTCTACCCGCATTAAATTTAGCAATTTTCTTTCAATTATTACAGACTTACTTATTCTTTTTATTAGATTGATCTAAAATATACCTTAACATAATTTCACTACCTTCTAGAACTTTAACTTCGTTTAATATCCAACAATTATCTTCAGTATATTCCATAGGTAGATTCGTTATTTTATGCGATATCCATGAATGGCTACCACCTAGTAATTTGGGAGTTAACGTAATTTGAAGCTCGTCTACTTGCTTTTCTATTAAAAGAGATTCAACGACTTTAGCTCCACCTAATACTACCAGTTTTTTTATTCCTGATTGGAAAATTTTTTCTAAAATATCGGACCAATTGCTTTCAAAAAGTATTAAACGTTCAAAATATTTAGGTACTTTATTTGATTCGATAGAGTTTAATGGGTTAATTAACCACCTATGAATTGGTTGCTTGAAATACATCCAATCATACGAATAATTATTTTTATTACTGATAAGTATAGAAATTGGTTGCTCAAATTTTTCTTCGGACAATCTTTTATTAATTAAGTTTTTATCATGAATTAAGCATATATTTTCATGGATTCTTAAAGTATTTGCGCCTATTAGGGTTCCATCTGACCATGACAATGATTCTTCTAAAACTCTTCTATCTCCTTGATTCCCTAGGTTTGCTTTGCCTCCATTGGCAGGAGTGATTCTTCCATCAATACTTACGGCTAAAACAACTCTTACCCAGGGTTTTTGCAATTTTTAATTATTGATTGCTGTTTCTAAAGTTTGTTTGATATTTTTTGATTGTATTTCTTCTGAATATACCTCAGCAGCATTATTAGGGCTTTCTTGCAGTTTGATTTTATGTAAAGTTGCACCTATTGCTTTAATAGGAGCATTTAGCTTGTCTGATATGTGGAGAGCAATATTTTCAGCAGTTGGAACACAATTTGCAAAATGAGGAATATCTTTATTTAGGAAAGTATGATCAAAAGGCTCTACTACCAAATCATTTACTAATCTCTGTAGCGCAGATAGATCACAAATCATTCCTGTTCGAGGATTAATTATTCCTTTAACTGTTATATCTACTAAATAGTTGTGTCCATGGCCATTAGGACGAGCACATTTCCCAAAGATTTTTTCATTTGCATCTTGAGATAAATCTTCTCTAGCTAGGCGATGCGCAGCAGCAAAATGAGTTTTAATAGTTAAATAAGCTTCCATAGAATTTCCTAAATAGTCAGACCAAAGAGAAGTGTTTTCATACAATCGAAGAGCGACAAGTGGCAAATGTGGTTTAAGTCGGTGCCAAATTATTCTGACTAGTGCTTCTGTTGTTGGCAGACATCCTTCTGGTTTAGAAATATCAAATTCAGGCCATGCGTTATTAAGGAATTGAAAGTCAAGTTGACTTGTAACTTCTTGTTTAATGGCATGTTTTACATTAGATAAATTTAGAACCATCCCATATGCATCCAGTTGACCTGCCATAGATACGATTAACTCGTAGTTATGACCATGTCCTGGGGCTATTGCGCAAGGTCCAAAGGAAGCGAAATTGTCATCTTTAGATAGCTCTGGAAGCCAATATCGATGACTTGCACTGAAACAGGCTCGCCTTGTAATTACACAGTCTCGACCTTGACCATGTAGTTTTCCAGATGTGGCCTTTGTCATGGCATTTTCACATCACTTGTCATTTTACTAAGTTCATCTAACTTCTGTCTTTTGGAAAGAGCTATTGAGTGCAAAACCATTAAAACAAATCTTAGGAGGTCGCAATCTTTATTTGATTGGGATGATGGGAAGTGGCAAAACAGTGACTGGACCTCCTCTCTCTAAGCAGCTTGGATATCGATTTGTCGATATTGATGCAGTTGTTGAAAAAGTTACAAAGAAGTCTATCTCTCAAATTTTCAAAGAAGATGGCGAGGAGTCATTTAGAAATATTGAAACCCAAGTTTTAAAAGAAATTGGCCAACATTATTCATTAGTTGTGTCTACTGGTGGAGGAATAGTTCTACGTTCTGAGAACTGGGGAATTTTGCATCAAGGGATAGTAATTTGGCTTGATCCTGGACGAGAAAAGTTACTTGCAAGACTTCAATCTGGATTGTCAAATAGACCTTTGCTTAATACCAGTAATCATGTCGATGTTTTTGATTCAATTTTTCAAGAAAGAAAACCACTTTATAAAGAATCTGATTTACAAGTCTTTATAGAAGATGAATCTCCTGAAGAAGTTGCATTAATGATTATTCAAAACTTGCCATCTATATTGAAAAATCCGGAGGCGAAAGACGGATAGCAAACCATTGCACTTTGATACCTGGTTTGATTTCTAAATCGCATGCAGTGTCTAATAAGAATTTGGCAGCAGCATCTAAAGAGGTTTGCTTTTTCAGGTCTTCTGGTAATTCTTCAAGAGACTGAAGCCAATTTTTTAACCAAATTAAAGTTTCTTCTGCATTTAAAAATTGTTCTTTTTTTCCTGGTTCGAGTATGACGTAGTTATCAAGCTCTCTAATTAAAGGATCAGACATTTTGAGAAACATACTATTAATATTTTTGTGTCTTTTTACCTTTCTTTCTACACCATCTGTGTCTGCTGAAACAACAGAGTCAAGTCTTTTAGTGCAAAGACAATTTGATTGGCCAAACTGGAGGCTTCCTGGCCCTTTTAAAAAAATAGATCTCGATCATGATTTGATGTATCCAGAATGGATGAAGGGAGACTGGCATGTTCTGAGCATTGACCTCGATGCCACTAAAGAAAAAACTATTTCTCACTTTGCTCATTTTAATTATGATGATATATCTGGAAAAGTGATTGGGGATAGAAAGTTTAATTCTGAATCTTTAGGTAAGGAAATTTTAGGTAATAAGTTAATCAGAGTGGAGCTTGATCCTAAATCACCTAATAGACAGTTAGCACTATTTCAAGGAGAAACTTTTTTAGAAACAAAGATTATTGGAAGAAATCAAGAAATGAATGGCACTAAAGTTTTTCTTACTGATGAACTTGCGTTACAGATTTTTCATTTATTATCTTCTACACGGATTAGTCAAGTTGAAACTTTAACTAGATATCAAGAATGTAAAGATGATTTCAGTGAAGCTAAATTAATTCCGGAAAATTCAATATGTGCAGAGCAATGGCAGGCACAATACCCCACACCAGAAGAAACATTGAGACCGAAGCCAAAGAATTTAAATCATTTTTTGTTGCTTTTTATTCCTCAAATAGAGAATTTTCCAATTGATCTCGCCAAACAAATAACTTTTCTAGAGAGGGATTATCACTTAAACCAGGACAACCTTTCCCCGAGAGATTAGCTCCAGCAGATTTTGGGAATCTCAAGAGTGACAATTGTGCGGCTATAGAAATATCTGCAAAACTCATAGAATCACCTACAAGCCATCTATTTGATTCAACCATCATTGTTAAATTTTCAAGGTTAGATAAAAATTCGACTTTTTCTCTTTGATTAAGAAAACCTGAGACATTATTAAGAATTCCGTAAGGAAGTTTATTAATTAATTTTTTTATTTCGTTTGGTACCTCACTAGGGATCAGACATTCTCTTAATTCATCGTCAAGACTAATTGCTTGAAATAATGCTTGCTTGCAGGCCTTTGCCATAGTTGTATCAGCCCAATTCTCGATTAGATTAATTATTCCTGCTTCTTTTGGGTTATCTGAAATGAGTTTTGGTTCTGGTTGAAGTTTTTCTAGATAACGAACAATTGTTCTTGAGCCTGTAAAAACACTCTCCTCATCAGTTAATACAGGAACTTGTCTTTGACCAGATAATTGAAAGATTTCTAGTTGCCCAATCCCTGGAGTTATATTGACTACTCTGTACTTAAGTCCTTTTGCAGCTAAAACCATTCTGACCTTGAGACAAAAAGCTGAATGAGGGAATTGCTTGAGTTCCAACATGACATTTTTTCTTAAGGAACAAGAAACAGGAACATTAGCTATTAAAGGTAATCGCAAGAGAGCAAACAATGGGTGAATTTTTTTCCAATGTTTCCAGATACCCTAAATACCTAATTACAATCGTTCTTGGTGTTTTTACTGCTGCAATAGAGCCTTTAATTAGGAGAAGTAGCAATCCCATTACAGCAATTGCCCTGATAGGTGCATTGATTAGTGGTCTAATTACTCTTGCGATGCTTTTAAGAGAAATGATTTTTCCAGTTACTTCAATGTAGTTATGGCAAATTCAAGACGCGTAGAAAAAGTAGCTGCTCTAATAAAAAGAGAGGTTGGTGAATTATTAATTCATCGTATTAAAGATGAAAGGGTTCAAGAAAGTATGATTTCAATCACGTCAGTAGAAGTCTCTGGAGATTTACAGTATTGCAAAATATTTGTAAGTGTATTAGGAAATGAAATTTATAAAGAAAAAGTTATGGCTGGATTAAATGATAGTTCTGGATTTCTCAAAGGAGAGTTAGCTAGAAGGCTTAAAATGAGAAGAGCACTAATAATTGTTTTTCAATTAGATACAGGAATGACAAAAGGTGCAGATGTATTAAACATTTTAGGTAAATTACAGAAAGAAAGAGAAGCTAAGGATTTTATTTCGATTAAAGAAACTAAAGACTAAAGATGAATAATTAAATTATCTAGCTTTAAATTTTTCTTTTATGCTTATTAATTATGCTTAGGAATCCATCTCTTAAGAATAAATTAGTTATCGTTACTAGAGCTCAAGATCAACAAGGTGAATGTAAGCAGCTTTTTAAAGAATTGGGAGCAAGAGTTTTAGATTTTCCTAGTCTTATTATTGGGCCGCCAATTGATTGGAAACCTTTAGATAATTCATTGCAAGAATTAGATAGCTTTCATTGGATAATTTTTTCTAGCAGTAATGGTGTCAATGCTGTTTATGAAAGACTAAAGAAAAAAGAATTATCTCTTTCTTCTCTTCCTATCACCCTAAAGATTGCAGCTGTTGGAAGAAAAACAGCTGATGCTCTTAATAAAAAAGGTGTAAAAGTTGACTTTATCCCACCAGATTTTGTTGCTGATAGTTTGATCGATAATTTCCCTGTTTCTGGAGCAGGATTAAGAATACTTTTACCAAGAGTCCAAACTGGAGGCAGGACAATCTTGGCAGAGGCTTTTAATGCGGCAGGATCTGATGTAATAGAAGTTCCTGCATATGAGTCAATTTGCCCAAAAACTATTCCAGAAGAAACAGTCGTTGAATTCAGAAAACACCAAGTAGATTTACTTACTTTTACCAGTGCAAAGACAGCTTTACATGTGGCGAAATTATTACAAAAATATTTCGGAGATCAATGGCTTCAAGAAATCAGGAATGTAAAATTAATTTCAATAGGACCTCAAACTAGTAAAAGTTGTAGAAAATATTTTAAAAGAGTTGATCAAGAAGCTACTCCTCATGATGTTAATGGTTTAGTCGAAGCTTGTATCAAAGCTATGCATTAATAATTTCATAAGATTAATATTTTAAGTTAAATTTAAAAATCTAAATATTTATTTAGAGAACCTATCTTCAACAAGATTCTTAAATCTATCTAAATTAGTTTGTAGTTCTTGTGTGACCATTCCTCCTAAGATATTTTCTTCCATAAGACGAGCTAAAATCTGAGGTAATTGATAGGATATTGTTAATTTTATAATAGTTATATTATTTTCTTCTTCGTAAAATCTTACACAACCTTTGGTAGGTAGACCTCCTATCGATTCCCATTTTAATTTTTGTGCTTCTATGCGCTCTCTAATTTTTGCTTTCCATTTAAAACGAAAACCATTAGCAGCTAATGTCCATTCTGTAAGGTCTGGAAGAGTTGTAGTTTCTTCATTAACTGTTTTTACTGATTCAATCCATGTCATCCATAATGGCATCGCTTCTAAATCACTCCATACACTCCATACATAAGATATAGGTGCATTAACATTAGTAGTGACTGTATGTTCTAACCATTTTCCCATTCTAAGCAACCTCTAAATTTTTCTGAAGGTATATTTCTTTATTAAGTATTGCAGAGGCAGCTAAATGACCACTCATTGTTGCACCTTCCATTGAATCAATATAATCCTGTTTTGTATAACTTCCTGCTAAAAAGAAGTTTTTAATTGTAGTTGATTGAGAAGGTCTAAAGTTTTCCATTCCTGGAGATTCTCTATATAAAGAGTGAGATACCTTAACAACATTGCTCCAGATTAATTTAAGTTCTTTTGATGATGGGAAAAGAATTCTTACTTGAGAATCAGTGTGTTCAATAATTTTTTCGGATGATTCGGAAATCCAAGGGTCTCCTGGAGTTAAAACACATTGAAGTAAAGAACCAACACCTTCTATTCGATAATCTGCAGGACTGGCTAATGCCAAGTCAGCAAAACAGCTGAAATCCGCATCAGCTGTATAGAGCAAATTATTTAAACCTGTAGGAGAATTAACATCCATCTGAGCAGACTTGTCTTCTAATTCAGTCACCCATCCGTCATATCTCAATTGAACAGTTGCGACTGGAACAGCATCTAGCTTATATATTCCAGCAAACTCTGGATATTTTTTCCATTCTGAAGGAATTAATCTTTTAATACCTGGGACATCGCAAGCTGCAAGATATTTATCAGCTTTAATTATTTTTTCACCCGATTCAGAACTTAGAGTTATTCCTGTTACTTCTGGGGACTCATTATCATCAAAGTGAATTTTTTTTACGCTGTGATTTAAATGTAACTTCCCACCTTTTGCTTCTATATATTCCAAGATTGGTTTGGTTAACCACTTATGCGGAGACCCTTTAAGAAGATTTAGTTTTGAGGCCTCTGTTTTTGATGCAAACATCATGAAGATTGTGAGCATGCATCGAGCTGAGATTGCCTCACAATCAATAAACCCTAAGGCATAAGCAATTGGATTCCACATCCTTTGAATGCTTTGCATGCTCCCGCCATGGTTAAGAAACCATTTTTGAAAACTAATTGAATCAAGTGCTCTTATGGTTTTCATTGCACCTTCATAATCAACCAATCCTCTGACAATCGGACTAGTACCTAAAGCAAGTGCATTTCTTAATTTGTCAATCCAATTTAGTTGTGGAGTAGTAAAAAAAGCCTTCAGACCATTAAAAGGAGCACCTAGTGCAAAACGGAAATCTAGAGATCTGATATCTCCTCCTTTATTAACGAATAGATGAGTGTGATCTTTTGGTAAAAGGTTTTCTATAGCTCCTACCTTTCTCATTAATGCAAAAAGGTTGGCGTAATTAAAAAAGAAAACATGTAAACCCATTTCAATATGATTACCATCAGCATCTTCCCAGCTCCCTACTTTGCCTCCTAAAAAAGGTTTTGATTCATACAGATTCACTGTATGCCCTTCATCTACTAGATCTACTGCTGCAGTAAGACCAGCTAATCCAGCACCAACTATTGCAATATTCACTTTTTTATTAAAAATTATACTTAAACACTGTTTTAATAAAACAGCCTTGTTTGAAAAAGACAAAACTCATAAATTTTCAATAAAATGTTATAAGGCTTAAGCCAAGAATAAATGAACAACTCCGATACTATTGCTGGAAACCATACTGCTCAAGATGGCAAAGGAATCCTGATTACTTCATCTGCTATGGATCAGTTGGCCAAACTTTGTCGTGAACAAGGAGAAGATAAATTACTTCGAGTAGGTGTGCGCTCTGGAGGGTGTAGTGGAATGAGTTACACAATGGATTTTGTACCTTCTTCGGAAATACAAGAAAATGATGAAATATATGATTACCTCTCTCCTGGAGGAGATCCTTTTAGAGTGATTTGCGACCCTAAAAGTCTCCTTTATATTTATGGCATGCAATTAGATTTTAGTACTGCTTTAATTGGTGGCGGATTTAATTTTACTAATCCAAATGCAAGTCAAACATGTGGCTGTGGAAGCTCATTCGCTGTTTAATAATCAAAAAATAATTTCAAAATCTTATTAACCTTTTCTTTTTTATTTATGGAATCCCAAGAAGAAAGCTCGTTTGATAAAGCTCTAGAGAGCTATAAATCAGGCGCAGATCTAAATGAAGTTTTAAATGATTTTGAGGATATAGTTAATTCAGCACCCAATAATTCGGCGGGTTGGACATGTCTATCTTGGCTTCAACTTCTTTGTAATCAGCCAATAAATGCGCTCAAATCTGCTCGTATAGCAGTTAAGTTAAATAGTCAAGATCCCCAGGCAAGAATTAATCTAAGCTTATCTTTACTTGAGACAAATTCTAAAGGTGTGAGAGAGCATATTGATTTTGTCAAAAGGGCTTTATTTATTGTTCCTGAACTTGAGAATGAGATTAAGAATTCTCTTGAAGATGGTTTGAGGCGCAAGCCTGATTGGAGATCTTTGCAGAAAGTTCAGAAATGGCTTGATATTTAATATTAACCTAGTTTAAATATTTGTACTTGCTTCTTTTTTGAGAGCTTCAAATAGTTCTGCATATCTAAAATTAAATTTAAGTTTTTTGAGACGATTAGAGGAAACTTTTTGCCCTTCTAGGACTACTTTTGCGCCATCTCCCATTAATAATTTTAATAAAAATTCTGGAACAGGTAAAAGACTTGGTCGGCCTAAAACTTTCCCTAGAGTACAAGAGAAATCAGACATACTTGATGGATTAGGCGATACAGCATTTATTATTCCTTCCCATTTTTCATCTAATAGCGCTTGATCAATCATTTGACAAAGATCAGTCCTATGAATCCAACTCATCCATTGCTGCCCATTGCCAATAGGTCCACCAAAACCTGCTCTGAAAACAGGGAGCATTTTGCCTAAGGCTCCTCCATTTGTTCCTAGTACAATGCCTATCCTTAGTAGAACCAGTCTTGTTTTGGCTGGTTTTTCACTAGCAATTTCTTCCCATTCCTTACAAAGCTTGGCCAAGAAATCTTGCCCAGAATCATTTTCTTCAGTGAATAAATCATTCTGACTTGATCCGTAATAACCAATAGCTGAGGCATTGATTAAAACTTGTGGATTTATTTTCATGTTGGACATTGTCTCTATTAACCCTCTAGTTGTTTGAATTCGGCTATTTTTAATTTCCTCGCATTTTTTTTTGGTCCATCTTTTTTCTGCGATTGGTTCTCCAGCAAGATTAATCACACCATTGGCTTGCGAAAGAGCATTCTGCAACTTTGCTTCGGACCAACTTTTAGGATTTCCTGGATCACTTTGTAAATAGATTATCCTTTCGGAATCAACATTATTAGAAAATTTTTTAGGTAGTTTCCTACTAACTATTGTTAAATGGTGACCAGATCTTAATAACTGTGGTACTAATTCACTGCCTATAAACCCAGTGCAACCAAGTAGTAGAAGATGCATGAATTGAAAAATGCATTCATCTAAAGATTAAAGAGCTTTTCATCTCTTTTGAGAAGAATTACATTGAAAACAGGATCTTTTATTGATTCTTTGCTCTTATGAATGAACCAGAAGCTACTCCTACTACAAAGATCGTTAAAAAATTCCGTAAAGGAGATTTGATTAAAGTTGATCGTCAGGCTTACCAAGACAGCATTGAAGCGAATGCTAGCGATGTTCACGCACCTGACTATATTTTTGATGGCCCTGGCGAGCTATTAGTTATTAAAGGTGACTATGGCCAAATTAGATGGCGGAGACCTGTTCCAGATGTCTGGTTAAGATTGGATCAATTGAGAAATTGGGAGTAAGCAGTATTATTTAATTAAAATGATGGTAAGTTTTTTCTTTTTATTTTAAATTCTGATCTTTTCTTTTTTGCTTCTTTAAACATGGCATTACCATCATGCAAATAATTATCAACATAACCATTTGTATATAATTCCAATTCGTTCAATCCATCTTCTATTAAAGAAAAACAATGATATAAATTTAAAGATAATTCATTAGCAGATGGTGGAGTTGATCTTTTTTTATAAATATCATGTATTTTTTTTATTTTATTTTTGCTTTTAAGTATATAACTACAAAATTCTTCCATTAATAAATCATCATATGGATCTGCAGAAAGAGATTTAATTTGGCTTTTTAAAGGATTAATTATTTCTCCTATTAATTTATCTATAGGGATATAAATAAATTTAATCCAGTTTGAAAATTCTAATTCCTCTTTTGCTCCTTTAAACTCAAAATTTCTTATTTTGCTACTTTCATTATCATTTCTTAGATTTCGATTTTCTTTTTCTTTTGATAATGATTTATCTATTCCTTGCTTAATATCAAATTCTTTTCGATTATCTAAATCACCTAGTATTTCCCATGCAGCGTTAAGTGCAAGAATTGTCTTTTCGTCACCGCCTGCATCTGGATGATGTTGTTTAACTAACTCTCTATATGCAAATTTGATTTCTTGATAACTTGCATTTTGTTCAACTCCTAAGATTTGATAAGGATCTATTTTATTTTGTGCCATATATCCTATTAATAAAATTCATAAATAACCATCTCTTCTTGCTTGTATTGAAGAAATGGAATTAAACATTGATGTTGATAAATATCTTTCGCCAAAACTTGGCAAAATTACAATTAAGTTTTTATTATCCATATTTGCCCTTGCACCAACTTTTAATGCAGCAGCAACCGCGGCTCCACTGCTAATGCCACTTAATAAACCTTCTTCTTTTGCTAATAGTCTCCCAATTTCCATTGCTTCACTATCTTTAATCGGAATCACTTCATCTACTAGAGACATATCAAGAACCTTGGGAATAAACCCAGCACCAATTCCTTGGATTTTATGTTCCTTTGCTCTCCCTCCAGCAAGTACTGGACTTGAAGCAGGTTCAATTGCATATACAAGTAGATTTGGAATTTTCTGCTTTAAGAATCTCGCACATCCAGTAATGGTTCCACCAGTTCCAACTCCTGCTATGAATCCATCTATTTCACCATTGCAATCATTCCATATTTCTTCAGCTGTAGTTTTTTCATGAATTGTTGGGTTGGACTCATTGTCAAATTGTTGAAGAAGATAGGCATGAGGAATTAAGTCCACTAATTCTTTGGCTAGTTTTATTGCTCCTTGTATTCCTTCTTCCCCAGGGGTTAGTTGTAATTCTGCACCATAGGCTCTAAGTATTGATCTTCTTTCCGTACTCATTGTGTCTGGCATGGTTAGGATTAGGCGGTAACCTTTTGCTGCTGCGACCATTGCAAGAGCAATGCCAGTATTCCCACTTGTTGGTTCAACAAGAACAGTTTTTCGGGGTTCTATAATTCCTTCTTCTTCTGCTGCTGCAACCATTGCACCAGCAATCCTGTCTTTAACAGAAGCTGTTGGATTAAAACTTTCTAGCTTGGCTATTAAGTTGGCCTTGCAATTAAATTTTTCTGGTAAACGGTTTAAACGAACTAATGGAGTTCGACCAACTAGTTCAGTTATATTCGAGGCAATTTGCATAGATCTTTTTGATAAGTTGACTGTATAACTACCGAAAGAAATAAAGTTGTAAGAATGAATTAGTTTTACTCAAGATTTTGTACATCATTGAATTAGCTCTTAAATTGAGCCCCTTTCCATTATCAGTTGAACGTAAAGAGCTATCAAAAGCTCAATCCCTTTATAACCAGGTTCGCGAGAGCATGGCAAAAGGTCATCCGTCTTTGTTGGAATTGACCTGCGAAAAAGTCAAAGATAAAAAAATTAGTATTTTGGTAAGTGAGGTAATAGCTGTTCAGCTTTATGAGAAAACAACTTTAGGCAATAGCAGTAAAAAGCCTGGATTTTCTATACAGGAATAATTTTGTGATGTTAAATATTGGAAATCATTTGAGAAAAACTCAAACTAATTTGATCTCTTTAGAAAAAATATCTTTTTCTTGGCCTAATGGACAAAAGATTTTAGATAATTGTAGTTTTTCAATCTCGAAACCAGGGTTGTGGATGATTGTGGGAAAAAATGGAAGTGGCAAAAGTACTTTATTTAGATTGCTTAATGGAATGATTGAGAAAGATAGTGGAAATTTTTATTGTGAATTAAGACCTTCTTTAATGTTCCAGAATCCAGACCATCAACTACTTTTACCAACTTGCAAAAGTGATCTAATGCTTAGTATTCCAAGAAGTCTTACTGATAGTCAAAGACAGAAATTAATTGATAAGGTTTTGAATCAGGTTGGAATGAAAGGATTTGAATCTAGGCCTATTCATACTCTTAGTGGTGGGCAAAAGCAAAGATTGGCTTTAGCGGGAGCATTGGCTAGTGGATCTAATTTGCTGCTTTTAGATGAACCTACTGCCTTATTAGATCCAATTAGCCAAAATTCAGTTTTAGAGATAGTTAAGGAACTCTGTAGTGATAAGAAAAATCCCATGACAGCTATTTGGATTACGCATCGAATAAATGAATTGAAATTTTGTGATAGTGCAGCAATTATGGATAAAGGTAGTATTGGCCCTTGGTTAACAGGTGAAGATCTGTTTAATCAATTAAATTCACTTGCAGGTCGGTAGCTAAGAAGGTTAAGTTCAGTCTGTTTAATCCTCGGTAGCT